>ERZ857955.1653-NODE-1653-length-16760-cov-3.253098_pt1 | contig 16760 bp, 8 predicted proteins | sample MGYA00519956_ERZ857955 | MGnify/ENA primary metagenome ERZ857955 (study PRJEB31778, sample SAMEA3449378) | human gut metagenome | biome: human gut; feature: human-associated habitat; material: faeces | place: United Kingdom | collected 2010/2012 ...
ATGCTGCCGACAGAAGGCGTACCGCCGTTGCCGTCAAAGGTGACGGTGAACTCGGCGGGCGCAGGAGGCGTGACGGTACGTTCATAACCGCAGATATTGCAAATGGCATCCTTATCATTGTCATAGATATGAGCTGCCTGATCCAGAATGCTGCCGGAAGGATCGGGGCAGTCGGGATCGGTGCAGATGTGCCAGTGGTTCTCTGCGTCTGTGCTCCAAGCACCGTAAGTATGCTCGTGAGGAATGGTGCGTTCATAGCCGCAGATGTTGCAGACAGCGTCCTTATCATTGTCATAGACATGAGCTGCCTGATCCAGAATGCTGCCGGTAGGATCGGGGCAGTCGGGATCGGTGCAGGCGCGCCAATGGTTCTCTGCGTCCGTACTCCAGCCGTCATAGGTATGGTTATGGGGAATCACACGGTTGAAGCCGCAGACATTGCAAGTGGCGTCCTTCTCATCATCGTAGAGATGAGAGCCTTCGGCTACCACAACTGCGCCGCAGCAGGTGTACGCCTGCTTATGGGTTTCCTCTGTGGTGATCCACTGGGCGGTGCCGGTGTGATGTTCGGGGTCAATTCCGCCATAGCCGGTGCCGCAGACCTCGCAGATTGCGGGTTCCAGACAGGTGGCGGTACCGCCGGTGCAGGGAGCCGTTTCGGTGTGCGCTGCATCATGGGAGCAGACTCGGCTGTGGGTGCCATTCTGATTGGAGGTCCATTTGCCATAATCATGTCCCAACGGCTCACCGGAGGTAAAGGTCGCATCCTCATCCAGATCCTTGGCGCTGATTCCGCAGACGGTGCAGGATTTGTAGTAAACTGCGCTGTCGGTGCAGGTGGCGTTGGCTTTCAGATATTTGGCATCTGCCGCTTCGGCGGTGAAGTCATGGGGCAGCAGGTCGCCGTAGGGCTGCTTGCAGGTGTCGCAGACTGCCTGCTGGGTGCAGGTGGCGGTGCCGCCTGCATGCTGCTCCTGAATGGTGATTGTCTTATTGACGCTGACCCGATAGCCCTCCGCGGTGGAGACGGAAGCGACAAAGCGGAAGCTGCTTTCGTCCTTGAGATAGTAATTTGCGGGGATGGTTCCGGTGCAAACGCCGTCAACCGGGGTGATAGGCTCGCCGTCGCCGGAGAGGGTAAACTCATAGCCATAGCTGGGATCCGTGCAGCCCTCCGGCAGAGGGAAGGAGAACTCGAAGTCCTGAGTGCGGCACACGGTATCCGGGCTGGTGATCGTGAGTTCGGGGATGGCCTTCTTTTCGACCTTGTCGCCGCAGAATTCGCATTCTCCCCAATACTGGCCGTTTCCTGTCTGCCACTGGTAGGAATGGGACGAATGGACGGTCACGGTAAGCGTCGTGGAATTGCCCGCCTTGTCCGTGGCAACGACGGTCTGCGGGGTTCTCGCGTTGGTGAGGGTGATCTGACCCTGTTCGTTGGGGGTCACGGCATTACCGTTGACGGTCACGGTGTCCAGATACAGGTCGGTTACGGTGAGGGTCTTGTCGCCCTCGCCACAGAAAACGTCGCCGTCCTTCGCGCCGGTGATCGCCGGGGCAGTCTTGTCGATGATGATTTTCTCCGTGCATACAACGCCGTAGCGAGCAAGGAGCTTCGTCCCCAACTGTGCATAGATCACATAGGGCTTTCCCTCCTCCAGATTCAGAGATGCCGTATTGAAGGCGCCGGTATAAGGATAGTGATCGTGCCCGCTGCTGAAAAGAACATCCGCAGCTAGGCCATTCGAGTAGAACTGATCGCCGACGGCGTACTCAAAATACGACAGTTCCTCCGGATGGGCGGTATTGATCTGTACGGTCTGATCTTCGTTGAAGAAGTGTTCCGTACCTTCGGAGCGGAAGCCGGTCCACTGGGAATCGCCCACGGAAATGGTGCTGTAATCAATGAAAACGCCGCTCCAAAAAGCAATGAAGGTAAGGCTGTCCTCGCCGCCCGTAGCAAAGCCGCCGTAGGTTTCTCCGCCCATGACTCTCCTATTGCCGATCAGCAGTGCTTGCAGCCTTTCATCATTTTCTCTTGTCGGCCTTAGCGTCAGGAGCTTCCAAATTTCATCCGTCCATTTGACGTTCTCAAAGTTCGTGACCGTCGAGCCGTCCTGGTTGACGATGTGGACGGTATAGTCGCTGCGCTCCTCCCAGACGGGGTAGAGCGTAAGCGCCTCGTTTTGCTCATAAATCGCGTTCAGGGAATAGTCCCTCTCGCCGCCGTCGACCTTCGACCAGCCGACCTGGGTGTAGCCAAGGCGGGTAAAGAGCGCGCCCTCCAGCTCCAACGCGTTGTTGTACTCCTTGTTCACCGTCTTGCTGTCGCCCGTGCCGTTTGCGCCGGGGGCGTAGGTCACGGGATAGGTCATGGTTTGCAGCTGGAGCTGCTGCGCGGCGTTATAGCCGATGCTGTAGCCTGCGCTGTCCGGGGTAAAGCGGCTGGCGTAATCCGTGCCGTTGGCCTCGGCGAACACCACCGGAACCGCCGTGTCCTCCGTAGTAACGCCGATCTGCGCACCGCTGCCGAGCTTGTCGAGCGTGACGGTTTTTCCGCTGGCAAGATAGAGATTTGCGCCGGAGTTTCCGGTGATCTTCACGTCGCCGGTAAGGGTCAGGGAGCCTGCGCTCAGCGCGACCGCGCCCTTGCCGCCGGAGTTGCCGGTGATGGTGCCGGTGCCGAGGTTGGCGGTCGAGCCGTCCCGCGTCAGCGAGATCGCGCCGCCCTTGTTGTTCTTGATTTCGACGGGAATGGCGCTGCTCTGCTGCGCCATTGTCACTCTGCCGTAGGCCGCGTCGATGCCCGCACCGGTATTTTCCGAGATCGTGCCGCCATAGAGGTTGACATTGGTATAATAGTCGCTTGTCGCGATGGAGGGCATGGGCCAGTGGGAGGCCGAAATCCCCGCGCCGGTATTGCCGGTGATGGTGCCGCCGTAGAGGTTGATGGTATCATCTGACCGGGTGATGGTGGACATCACGCCGTTCCGCTCGTTGCCGGAGATGATGCCGTCGTACATGTTGAAGGTTCCTCTGTTAATTACACCGGGGCCGTACTTGGTGTTGCGGATGTTGCTGATAACCGGGCGATCCGTGGGATAGTCGGAGCTTTTTTGATAGTGGCAGCCGCCGTACATATTGAACGTACCGCAGTTATAAATGCCGCAAACCGGGTCGTTGTAAGTATCGCGGATGCCGTCCGTTTCCGAGCTGGTCATGCAGATGCTCACGCCGTAAAGCTCAAATGTGGCAGTTTCGTCAACAGAAACAGCGGCGCAGCTGTCGCCGGTGATGAGGCCGCGGTCGCCGGAGAGCTGGCAATCCGTAAATACCAGACGCGCATTATTCATCACAAGGAAGGCGCTTTGTGCATCCGGTACATTGCAGGTAAGGGTATGGCCATGCAAACAGATCACAAACGTGCAGCCCTCCCAAACATGGATTCGTTTCGTCAGGGTGACATCATTGGCAAGGTAATAGTAGAACGTTTTTCCCTTGTTGTTCGCTGCTTTATGGTTGATCTCCAGAAGGTCTGCTTCCGATCGGATCACGTTCATTTTTGAAATATCGCCGGAGGTATTTTCCTTCCCGTCCTTGGTGAAGTAGACCCCTTCATAGGCCGTGTGTCCGTTCATGGCTTTATGATTGCTGATTCCTCCTCCGCAGACGCAATGCGCAGACGGATGCGGCCAATCAAGGCGAACTGCGCTTGCCGTGATCGGGAATAGCTGCGTGAGCAGGCAGAGCGTCAGCAGAATGGCGAACAGTCGTTTTTTCATGTGGTGGCCTCCTTTTTTAATTGACCGGTTTCAATTTCCTGAAGGGAAAACTCATAGCGCATGGCCAGAACCTGGAACAGGGTGTGCATCACCTGCTCGGAGATTGCACGGATGTCCAGTCCCTCTACAAACCGGATGGTTTGTTCGATTTCCTCATGCGGTACATTGTATGCCCGCAGGCTCATGGTGAGAAACAGCCGCAGCTTCTTTTCCAGCGTCAGCTCCTGATCACACGGGTGCGCCATGTAGCCGCGCATGATGCTGGCAGAGCCGATCTCCATGTCATAAAAGTCCCGGGGGGTCAGCTCGGGCTGATAGGAACCGAAAATCTGATACAGCTCCTTCGCCGTCTCCTGGCGGATATATTCGGATGCTTCCTTTTGTGTGTAGGCTTCAATGTATATTTCCCGGAGGTTTTCGTTCAGCTCCGTCAGCGTCATCTGGATGGCGGTTTCCACTGCGTAGACATAGACCGGCGGCAGCTTTGCACCCGCCGCGCTCCGCGCCATGGAGAACTGGTTTTCAAACATGAATTCCACCAGCTCCGTCAATACGCCGTCCTTGGCACGGAAGATGTTCTGAAACGTGCTGTAGGATACGCCTGCCTTTTCATTGATTTCTGCCAGAGTGGTTTGCTTGTAGCCCTTTTCCAAAAACAGCTTCACGCAGACCGTGAGGATTCGCTTTTTTGCGGGCATACTTACGCTTGTCAGGGCGATTTGACTCACTTCCTTTCCACTTTGGTGTACACACCAACAGTATAGCATAGGGATGGACCGGATGCAATAGAAATCGTAAAATCCCAGCGCCTTTTAAATGGCTGCTCGTAATCGTGATGCGAGGATCAATACGCAAGCTCCGATAGGCTTCGAATAATATACCCCCCAATACCGGACAGAAAACGGTTTGTTCATCCAGCATTGGGGGGTATTACCAATTGTCGAAGCTCTTTTCGATTAGCGGGTTCTTTTCTACGCAGAAATCAAAGTTGTCATTGGTCCAGCCAATCGGATTAACGTCAGTGAATATTGCGCTGGGACAAGCGCAGACATGTTTTTGACTGCTTTTCAGGCTGCCTCACAGTGGCTCCACTGTGAGGTGCCCTGCATAGGTTCCCCGGGGGGCGAAAATCTCCTGACCGTCCACAAACAGCCGTCCCACCAGCTGTGCCGGATCGCGCAGGGTGATGCGGCTAAGAAAGGAGGTGCCGGTGACGGTCCAGCAGCTCTGTCCGTCCAGGGTCACAAGCATACCGTTTGACTGCGTGGGTGCTGCCACAGCCGTCACATTGCCGATCTCATGGGCAGTCTCCCTGGTGATGCGTGCGCCCGGTTGGAGGTGCCGGTGGGACTGGATGCCGCTGGAGATCACGCCGGACAGCCGGACGTTTTCCAGCGTCAGGGACACGTTCTGACCAGAGGTCCAGCGAGTGTTATAGATGTCGCCGGCCAGCTCCATGTTCGAGAAGAACAGCGGAATGGTGCCCTTTGCGCCGGGGTCAGTCGGGTCAAACCCCTCCTCCAGCACAGGGCGGATCTGCGGAATCTCATAATACTCCGCCATGCCATGTCCGCCTGAAATGTGGTTTGCATCATCGCTTTCCATGAGCTGGAACAGAATACCGCATTCCGAATGGAGCGCTGCGCCATTGACCTTTAGAATAGGCCGGACCGGGTGACCCTTTGCGCCCTTCATCAGGAACACCTGATGACTGCTGCAAATTTCTGTCCCCGCTTCAAGAGAAACGGTCCCGCCCAAGTTGGAATGCCAAAGCACGCCCACATGGGCAGAAAAAATCTTACAGGGCGCGTCCCTCCGTTCCGGCGGAATCTCATCGTAGTATTCCGGAACGTTTTCTCTGGTGGCACAACCGAACACTGCACCGCATTTTCCGCCGCCGCCCACGATCAGCCCGTAGGAGGGCACATGGAACTCAGCGCCGTAGTAGCGGTTGATAGCGCTCATATCCGAGTAGGTGCCATAGCCGCTGTCGCCGGTGATCCGGGCAACGGAGTTAATGACACACAGACCGGACCCTTTCCAGGTTCCGTCCGTCGAGAGAACACCCCATTTTTCCGAAGAGATGTGGCAGTTCAAATAGGTCACGTTCGCATAATCCAGCAGATTGGTGGCGCGAAGATTGCCGCTAAGCCCCAGAGGCCAGGGGACCGTATTCATAACAGCGGTCTTGAAATCGGTGGTATCGCCTTCATGCCCTACAATCCTGCTGTTTTTTACCAGAAGGGTGGCGTGATCGCCAGCCCACACGGCAGTGCGGATCGAACCGGTGGTCTCAATATCAGCATTGTCCACCGTTACGTTGGCAGACCCTGTGACCATTATGCCTGCGCCATAGCCGGAAAAGTCATCGCCGCCGTGTCCCACCATGGTGATTTTGGGTGACTGGATAGAATAGCTGCCGCTGCCGCCCACCAGAATGGGATTGAAGTTGTCATTCTGAGAGTCAATGACGACATCCTTCGCAAGCTCATCCGTAACCGTTCCGGCTATGACAGCAGCAGGGACAGAACGTTCCGGCTGGTAGCCCTTTACAATGCAAATGGCAGTTCGTGCCGGGTAATGGCTTCTGCCATGGACGATGTCGAAGGCGTCAGCCACCGTAAAAATGACGTTGCCGCTGTATACGCCCGGCGCAGGACGGGTCTCAACACCGTTCACGGTAAGGGTGACCTGTTTCCCAGCAGGGGCAGAATAGCGTGTCCGAGATGGGATTTCAAAGACACTTGCCTGAATTGTCTCCCGGAGGATCACCAGCCCCTGCTCCTGCATGGCGGCATAAATGGCGCCGCATGCCTCATCACGGGAGCACGCCGCTGTCTCATAGGTGAACCAAGGCATAAACTCCTTAGCTGCCGCGATCATATGCTCCATATCCGCAGGTGCCTCCGGCAGGAACAGAAATGCGTCCTCTTTCGTTACCGCGCCAATGATCTCCTGCTGATAGCAGAAGGCTGCAGCCTCCTGGTTTTTGATATCGGAAAAGTCCGGCAATTCCCGGCAGTCCACGGGGGGCTGAGGCGGCATTGGCGGCGGCAGAAAGTCCGCATCCTCCTCATCGGCGGAAGCGGCTCCTCCGCCGGCACCCAAAAGCAGCAGTGTGCTTGCCCGCAGCGCAAGAAGCAAAAGTTTTTTTATTATCATAGTGGAACCTCTTAGCTAATGGAAACATAGGTGGAATAGGGTGGACGGGGATCACCGGAGGGGGTCAGGAAGTAGTCCTCGATGATCTCTGAAAGGAAGATTTTCGCCTTAAGGATATCCCGGGACGTGGGGCGATGTTCAAAGTCATAATGCCACATGGTGCAGCCCGGCTTTCCGCAGCCCAGAGGGTCGTTGTCCAGCATCATCCGGAACCCTGTGCCGAAGCTGTCTTCGTCCTTTACCCCAGCCAGCTCCTTCAGCGTGCGAAGCTGTGGCTTGGAGAGCTTTTGGAACTCCTCACCGTTGGGATCCTCCTGGAAGCGCTGCATCATCGCCTGGGCATCATCCAGATTGATGCCCAGCTCCTCTGCCAGCTGGTCTACAGAGGCGTGCCGCAGCTCTTTTCCGGGGCAGGCAAACTTGCCAACGGTGCGAATACCGTTAACCCGCATTAGCTCCACCTCCACCTCCAGGGTGCCATAGCATTCCGCAGGACCCACGCCGCTGCCGCCGTAGGTGGTGAATACGATCCCATATACCGTCTTGCAGGTCTCACCCTTCGCTCCGGGAGCAGAGAAGCCCGCAGGCGGATTCACAACACCGGGGATGCCCGGTCCCACATTGGGAGGACCGCCCCGCTCCCGGTCACGACCCACCAGAGAGGTTTTTCCCTGCAAACCAAGGACCTCATAGACCTCCTTATAAGGAAGTCCCGCAATGATGGGGCTGCCCAGAAGGACCAGGTCATATTCTCTGACAAACACGGGATGTTCGTCCCAGTCCCGTTTGGGCGTGATCTTGACCAGATCGGCCTCAAAGCCATACTCCCGGCAGACCGCGCCGAAGGCCTCTGCCACCTTCTCGGTGTTGCCGGTGATGGAAGCATAGAGAATCAACGCTTTTTTCTTAGCCATAGTAATTCCTTTCTGTCGTTCGTCAGGGTACTGTAACCAGTACCCTGACGATGCGTTGCTTAGCGCTCCATGAAGCGGTTGTAGGCGTCCTGATAGATCTGGACGATCTGTTCGATGCCCATTTCCCGCAGATGGTCCTGGAATGCGGCATAGTCGTCCATGCTGCTGGCGCCGGTAATGAATTTCAGTGTGTTCTCCGACAGAACGGTGCTGATGTCATTGAATACAGAGCTGTATGTCTCGCTCTCCTCGGCGGTCAGGGAGACAAAGTCCATGGGATAGGAGTAGTTTTCCTCCACCTCTACGGTCCAGGTATCTGCACAAAGCCGCTGCACATCGGTGAAGGTGGTGTTCAGCCGGTCATAGTCCTCCATGAAGGCGCCGTACTGCAAGGTATAGATGTAGATGGCGTTATCAACGGTCATGCCCTGATCGTTGGCAAGAATCAGATCCGTAAAGGTGGGGACGCCCTCCACATATTCAAAGGAGACACCCTCAACGCCATAGTTGGCAAGCAGGCTGCCCTCGGGAGAGTAGAAGTAATCAAGACACTGAATCAGAGTCTCAATGTCCTCCGCAGTGGCAGAAATGGCCCAGTTATTCAGTGCTGCCAGAGCCTGTGCACCCTCGAACTGGAAGTCATATGCCTGAGAGAAGTGCAGCTCGTCCCCCTCATGAAGCAGGGGCTGCGGAGCGGGCGTCAGTGCAAAGCTCTCAGAGGCGGCTTGGAACTCATAGTAGGAGATCATAGTGGAGGCGGTGTAGAAATAACCGGATTCGTCGTTAATGATATAGTCGCCTGCCAGCTGGAATGCGGACACGTTTTCAATATCAGACTCAATCAGACCCTCCTGATACCACTGGGCAATCATGGTCAGGTAGTCCACATACTCGTCCTCCAGCATGGCGAACTTGACCTGACCGTCTACCACATAAAGGGGAAGATTGATTACGGGATCTGTCGCCATGTAGCCGTTCATGCCGTATCCCCAGCCGAAGGCGCCCATAGACCAGGTACCGGAATTGTTCAGCAGCATGGGAGACGCAGCGCCCAACTCGTTTTTGAAGGCGGTCAGCACATCGTGCACCTGGTCATAGGTCGTGGGAACGTCCAAATCGAGCTGGTCCAGCCAGTCCTGACGGATCATCATGCCTTCGCCGGAGGTGTTGTTCTTCCGCAGCATATAGAATGCTGCCATATAGCCATCGTCGGTCAGCAGCGCCTTTTTGATCATGCTGTTTTCGGCAACCGTCGCCATGTAGTTCGGGCAGCTGTCGCGGTACTCCATAATGTCTGCAAAAATGCCGTCCTCAATGGCGCTGGCGGTGCTGCCGTTGTAGTATTTAAGACCGTTGTCGGTAATATCCGGAAGATCCTCAGCCGCCAGCAGCAGATTGAAATTCTCCGCTGCGGCAGAGGGGTGCACGCTCAGGAAGGAGACGTTGATGCCGGTGCGGCTCATCCACTCGGAAATGACCTGGTTTTCGGAGAAATCCTCAATAAACGAGGAGACACCGGGGTTCAACCCCACCAGGAACTGATACTCCGGGGAGTCCGTGGTAATGGGAAGCTCATAGTCTACGTATTTGGGACTTTCGGGTTCTTCGGCAGAAGCTACCTCTGCGACGGAAGTTTCCACCGGAACCGCAGCCGTTTCCTCTGCCGGTGCTTCCCTCGGGGCAGAAGCTGTCTCAGAAGTCTCCGCAGAAGCCTTTGTGTCAGATATGGATGCAGTCGTTCCACCGCAGCCTGCAAACGCAGCGAACAGCATTACAAAAGCCAGCAGTAACGCGAAAGTTTTTGTTTTCACTTGATTTTCCTCCTTGTTGATGTAATTTTTATTGAACGCAATGATAGACAGTTTAAGCCGCAGTCCTTACAGCGCGGCGATATAGTCGGCGGCGTTTTCGCCAGCCATGTAGCCGGAGTTCAGCGCCCAGGTCAGGGATGTCATTCCCAGCCAGCCCAGCTCGCTGCACCATCCGCTGGCACTGTCGCCGGTGGCGTACAACCCGGGGATGGGCTCGCGCCAGTCGTTCTTGATGACCTCCGCCTTCTCATCAATAGAAATGCCGCCGTGTGTACACTGGTTAAACCGCATCATACGGACTGCGTAGAAGGGTGCCGTCTTGATGGGCAGCTTCAGCCACTGGGGATCCTTGAACATCTCCTCATCCACGCCGTTTTCCACATAGCGGTTGTAGTCATCAACGGTCTTTTGGAGCCGGGCGGCGTCACAGCCGATAAATGCCGCCAGTTCTTCTATCGTCTCCGCCCGGCAGATGGCTTTTGTTTTGAACGTGCCGTGGAACTCAGTTCCTCCGACGGAGAGGACTTTGTCCAGATCCTCCCGAAGCGTTACCATTCTTGGGATTTCTTTCTCATTTGGAACGTAGCGCTTGTTAAGGCGAAGCTCCTCCACCAGCGGTTCAATGGCTGCATCGTCAAAGATCGCATAGCTTTCTGCATCCGGCTGGTTTGCGGCAGCAAAGTATCCATCGTTTCCCAGAACCTCAGCCATATAGCGGCGCCCCAGCTTGTTGACCACAATGACCAAGGGGTTGAGTGCCGCTTCGCTGATGCTCATGGGACCGTGATGGGTGGGACCGCCCACAACGATATCCACATGGGGGTCCGGACGGGAGCCTGCCGCAAGCGCCATCTTGATGCCGTCGCCCATATAAGTTGTGCTGTGCATGGGAACAAACTCCCAGGGCTTTTCCGGGTCAAAGAAACGCCCGCAAAGCTTCTTTTTCATCTCAGCATTGTCGCAGAAGCCGCCCGCCGAAATAATAACAGCCTTTGCATGGATCTTTATCTCATGACCGTCCTTCTCCTGCGCAATAGCGCCGGTTACAACGCCGTTTTCGTCCTGGAGCAGCGCTGTTGCCGGAGTCTCCAGCATAATCCGGATCCCCTGCTCCATCGCCTCGCCATAGACCTCGTCAATAATTGCGTTTCCCAAATCGGTGGTGTCCTTGCCGTTTCTCATTTTGTGAGGCGTTTTCAGCAGGAAGCAGCGGTCCCGCTCTTCCACGATGTCCGGATGGATGCCCTTGGACGCCACCCATTCCATGAATTTTCCGCTGTTTGCCACGAAGGCACGGACTACGTAGGGATCTGCTGCCCAGCCGGATTTCTCCATCATCTCCGTAAACAGGGCGCCCTCGTCATGCTTCTGCTGCGCTCCACGCGCCTTCTGCCGGGCAGTACCGACGGCACTGACTCCACATGCCATGATGCAAACACCGCCGACGCGGTTTTGTTTCTCCAGCACAATAATGTCCCGGACGCCGCATTCCTTTGCCCGCAGAGCGGCAACCAAACCGCCGCCTGCGCCAATCACTAGTAAATCGGTGCTGATTTCTTTCATATTGCTCACTTCTTTCAAAATTAGTTTACTTTTTGATGAATCTATTATAATATGCAAAGTAGCCTCAGTCACTGTACAGCGGCTAAAACGGCACTGCGTTTTTTGAGGGATAAATTGTGCAGCTGCACAATTAGCAGAGAGGATGTTGCAAAATGGAGTTGACGGAAGCAAAGCTGAATATATTCCAGTCTGTGAAGCTGGACGACGGAGTCACGCTGGTCCGGACCGCAAACGCGTGTCTGGAAAATCCGGTGTTTTTGGTGGACTGCGGGTTTCATCCGTTGTTTCGTGAGAAAGATCGGCGCCTTCCGGAGTACGAGCTCTGGTTGGAACGGGCAAGGGCGGCGCTGGGACAGACCGGAGCTGTCAGCACTGCAATCCATGGCAAGCACGGAGAAGAGTGGATGATTCAGCCGATCCTTGTCAAGAGTATTCTCGTTGGGTATGCTGCGGTGTGCAATCTGCTGCGACCCTTTCTGGTCCATGATCGGGATCTGCTGGCGTGTATTGCGGAAGCTGCCGCCACCCAGTGCAGCCTGTTCAGTCAGATGATTCAGATCTCTGACCTGTCTCCCCACTCCCACCGAATGCTCTTTGACGATCTTTTGGATATGCAGATTCCGCACCCGGGAGAATTGCAGCAGCGACTGGATGAGATTAAATGGACCGCCTATCATGGGCTGTATGTTGTCAGCGTCGCACTGCGGGACGTGCCGTATTCCGCGCAGTTCCCAATGCTGCAAAGCTCCATCAGCCAGCAGATCAACCAGATCGTGCCGGTGTATACCTATACCTACCACTTCAACCAATTGGTCCTGCTGCTGTGTTTTGGGGACGTGCCGGAGCCCGCAATGACAGCCGATCAGACCGTCGCGCTGGAACAGCTTCTGCGGAACATGAACCTCCGCGCCGGAATCAGCCAGCGTCTTTCTGAACTGACAGATGCCAATGAGGGCTTTGCGCAGGCGCAGATGGCGGTGGAGATGCCCCAGAAGCTGGACCTGGAGAACAATTTTCACACTTATGACTCCGTGGCGCTCTATCATATGATCCAGAGCAGCAAGTCCAAGATTCGGGACTATCACACCTTTATGCACCGGGCTATCGCCATTCTCAAGAAGTTCGACGCCGAAAACCACCAGGAGCTGCTGAACACCCTTTATGTGTATCTCCGGGAATCTCAGAAGGCCATAAAGGCTGCAGAGATTCTGTGCATTCACAAGAACACGCTGTTTTATCGACTGCGGAAGATCCGAGAGATTACCGGCATTGACCTGGACCGGAGCGATGAGGTGCTTCATCTACAGATTTCCTTTTTAATTCTCCGCTACGAAGGAGAAATGATGGCATAAAAGTGCAGCTATCCATTCTTTTCAGAATTTGCGCCAACTCCTTATTTTCGATAGAATTGATATAAGCATATCGGTTCAGTACTCCGGTGGAATCAAAAGGCACAGAAGGTATATGCATGTCATAATCTGTGAAGGCTATTCCGCTGACGGAATACACAGGCGAATATAGTGGAATTGCAGAATATCTGGCTTCGTGTTATGATTCAAATGATCTTTTGCAAAAGGTGCACCCATCAACTGGAGAAAGGCGTGAAAAAATGAAAAAGAATAAAGTTATAACCATTCTGCTGCTGCTGTCCTTGCTTGCATCCATTGCTGCGGGCTGCGGAGCACAGTCGCAAAGTGTATCAGAAGCTGCGGAGTCTGTTTCCGCGCCACAGCCATCTGCTGAAGCAGTGGAGCCGGTTGAAACGGACACGTCGGTTGAAACGCCGGAGAGTTTGGGCAGTGCGGCAGATTCAGTGGAAGAGCCGCCGCTTGCAGAGGTAGAGTACCCGCTGACAGATACCACTGAGACGCTCAGCGTATTCTTCTCGGTTTCCCCCATGCTGGCAGAGATGATTAGTTCCATGAATGATATTGCCGCGTATGACAAAGCGGAGCAGGAAACCAATGTTCATTTGGATGCAGTGCTTAGCACACCGGAAACGACTTCGGAAAAATTTCAGGTTATGATTGCCTCCGGAACCTATACCGATCTGATGCATGGTGTTTCCTTGAACTATGCTGGCGGCTATGATAAGGCAATCGATGATGAGGTTCTGCTGGATCTGAACCCCTATCTGGATGAATATGCGCCGAATTATGTTGCTTTTTTGAATGAAAACGAGACGGCAAAGCGCCTATATACGACAGAAGCCGGACGTATGGGTGCCATTCAGGGACTGAGCTATAGCTTTGTCCAGGGACCTGTGATGCGTCAGGATTGGCTGGACGATTGCGGGCTGGAGGTTCCAAAGACAGTCGATGAACTGGAACAGGTGCTCACTGCGTTTAAAGAACAGAAGGGCGCGAAGAATTCGGTCCTTTTTACCACGGGTAATATCTATCTCGCGGGCTGCTTTAACCTGGGCGACGGAACGATGGACGGAACCGATGGCGCAGTGTATAATGTGATTGATGGTCAGGTGGAAATGTCGTATTTCGATGAGGCGTATTATCCCTACATTGAAACTCTGGCAAAATGGCACCAGAATGGTCTGTTCAGCTCCGATTTTATTTCTCTGTTTGGCGCAGGTGTTGCAGATGCATTCGTGCAGTCGGATGACTGCGGTCTGTGGTACGGCGCACAGGATACACTGGGTTCTGCTTATGCTGCCACTTATGCCGGCGCATCGGATCATTTCAGCACGGTTGCAGTACCGCTTATGACGCAGAATGCTGGAGATACCATTGATACCGGAAGCATGCTGGGGACCAGCGGTGAGGCGTGGGCTGTATCGACCTCTTGCCAGGAACCGGAACTGGCTGTGGGCTATCTGAACTGGTTCTTTACCGATGAAGGAAAAGAGGTCTGCAACTACGGCACTGAGGGCGTTTCGTTCCGCTATGACGAAAACGGAAAGGCACAGTATACGGACCTGATTGTCAACAATCCGGATGGCTTATCACAGATGCAGGCACAGTGGCTCTATTGTAATTTCCAGGCGCCGTATGTTCAGGATACGGACCGAAACGACTCTCTGTACGCGGATGAAGCGCAGAAAGAAGCACTTTCTATCTGGGACAGCAACCGCACCAACGACAAGAAGTATTTCGGCAGCCTGACCACAGAGGAGGCTGAGGTTTACAACACCTATGCCAGCGATCTGGAGACCTACGCCGGGGAGCAGCTGCTGCGGTTTATTCTGAACCAGGATCCGCTGAATGAGGAGAGCTGGGATGCGTTCCTTGCAAAGCTCCAGGATATGCATGCAGAGGAAATGGTGGAGCTGAAGCAGAATGCGTACGATCGCTATCTGAGCAAGTAATTGATAAGGCAGTAAGACAACAGCATGTTTGGTGAAAGGAACGATCATGGAGTTATACCAGCTGAAATGCTTTCTTGCAGCAGCAAATTGTGAAAATTTTTCGCGGGCAGCAGAAGAAGTCCATATTTCTCAGTCCTCCATCAGTAAGGTGATCGGGCGGCTGGAGGAGGAGCTTGGCGTACCGCTGTTTGAACGCGGACATGGGCGGATTATGCTCAACGCCAACGGGATCCTGTTCCAAAAATACGCGGCGACTGCACTTCAGAATCTGGAGGAAGGCATGGAGTACATGCGGCGGGCTGCTTCAGCGGCGAGAAATTCCATTTCGATTGGCTGCACTGCCTCGCAGCGCTTCGACAGCATCCTGGAGGAGGCGCAGGCACAGGCCAGTACCTGCCTGTTTCAGACTGAGGTGATGGATCAGGAGGGACTGGTCAAGGCATTTGAGCAGGGAGAGATTGATATTGGCTTTCTGGAATCGGATTACACATTCCAGTCTCCACTTTTTGAGGAAGTTGCAAAGCAGCATTTCCTGGTGTTCCTCAATGAGAATCATCCTATGGCAAATATGGAATCGTTCCCGCCGGCGCAGATTGAACATGAGATCGTTTGCTTTACAGGACGGGAAGATGATCGGCGTTTCCTGATGCATATGTTTGCAGCGGAGGGTGTGCGCCCGAAGGTCTTTGTGGAATATCCAGACCATAAGGCAACCGCACAGCTCATCAACACGGGGGCAGCCATCGGGATTGTTCCGGATGAGCTGTATTACCACAGGAAACAGGCAACGCCGCGTCTTCCCATCAAAGCGATCCCAATCAATGAACGCTGGTATCGCCGGATCTACCTGATGCAGCGGGAAGAATCCCGGGATGATGTACAGATTCAGGAGATCTATCAGCTGCTGAAGAGCAAGCTCCTGGAGGAGCGGGCACTCATTCAGGAGTTCTATGAAAAACAGAACATTTACCTTTAAGGAGAAGAGCATGAATACATATACCTGTGATATTGCTGTCATTGGCGGCGGCGGAAGCGGGCTGGTTGCAGCCTGCCGTGCCGCAGCACTGGGAAAGCGTGTGATTGTGCTGGAGAAGGATAAGCGCCTGGGCGGCGGCATGAATATGGCGTCTACCATGCGTACCTTCGGCAGCAAGTGGCAGAAAGAACGAAATCTTCCCGATACGACTGCACTGTTCCTGCGGAACCGCATGGATGAAACCTATTGGCGGCTGGATCGGAAGCTGGCAGGCAGCATGATCCGCGGAACGGGAGAATTCTTTGACTGGTTCTGCAGCATTGCGCCGCAGGAGACCGTAGACCGGTTTACCGTGGGACGCTATGTGTTTGACGAAGAGGCGGATGGTCCGCTGGGACCCCAGTGCGGCGGAGACGGACCCGGCAAAGGTGCCGGACGAATTTTTATGGAGGTTATGATCCAGCAGCTGGAGCAGCTGGGCGCTGTGATCCTGACGGAAGCTGTGACCCAGAACATCCGAATGGATGGGGCAAAAATTACCGGGCTTGCTGCTGTGGCTGGAGAACCGATAGAAATTCAATGCGAGAGCGTGATTCTGGCGTGCGGCGCATGGATTCGGAATCCGGAGGTGGTGCAGCGCTACTTCCCGGAGCTGGCGGCGGCGCAGCCCTATATGGGGGAAAGCCCCCATATGAGCCGGAACTATACCGGAGACGGACTGAAGCTGGCACAGAATGCCGGCGCAAAGATGGATGAGACAAATCGCACCATACGCATGATGGGACCTATGACCATGTGCCGAAGCCGGGTCATGGGAGAGATGGCGAATTCCGCATACTCCATCTATATCAATCGCAATGGTCAACGCTATGTTTGTGAAGCCTCCCAGCTTCGGATGGGAATCTTTGATTCCGGCTCCGTTCAGGCGGATCAGCCGGAAGGGCTTGTCTATGTGGTGTTCGATGAAAACAATCTGCGCCATGCGATTGCGGCAGGGGAGCATCAGCCGCAGCCGCAAATCGCAATGCCGTTTGGTCCAAGCCGATTCCCGGCAACCATGGAGGAAGCAAAGCAGGATATGATCCCGGCGCTGGAAAAGCAGGATGGCGTTCTGTTTGTGGCTGACACCTTGGATGCGCTGGCGGAGAAGATCGGTGTTCCGGCAGATCATCTAAAGGAGACGGTAGCGACCTATAACCATGCCGCGGAGACCGGAATGGACTGGGATTG
>ERZ857955.1657-NODE-1657-length-16707-cov-4.104312_pt1 | contig 16707 bp, 18 predicted proteins | sample MGYA00519956_ERZ857955 | MGnify/ENA primary metagenome ERZ857955 (study PRJEB31778, sample SAMEA3449378) | human gut metagenome | biome: human gut; feature: human-associated habitat; material: faeces | place: United Kingdom | collected 2010/2012 ...
CGCGTATGGAGCGGGTGATGGGAATCGAACCCACGCGACCAGCTTGGAAGGCTGGGATTCTACCATTGAACTACACCCGCATGGAGCTGATTTTATAGAATGTCAGCCAAAGTATAATAGCATAGTTCCCCACCTTTTGTCAATCCCCAGTTTTCTACTTTTCCATCAAATCATATAACACCATTTTACTGCAAATCATCATGAGCAAAATGCTGGATTTCCCTTGCAGTCAGCGCTTTTCTATAGTATAATTATACAGGCTGTAAGTAACGCCACATTATAGAGGAAGGAAGGAATCGTAAACCATGAAAAAAGTCAGACTTGTCTCTTTGCTTTTGGCCCTGGCAATGGTATTTACCCTGGCCGCCTGCGGCGGCGGCGACCAGCCCTCCGGGGGGAGCAGCCAGCCTCCTGCATCCCAGAGCGGCGGTGAGGAGCAGCCCTCCGGCGGCACATCCGAGGCTCCTGTTGATGTTATCAAAATCGGTATTGTCAATCCCACCACGGGTCCTCTGGCCGGTTTTGGCGAGGGCAACCCCTGGACAGAAGAGCTCCTCGTCGACTATGTGAACAATGAGATGGGCGGCATTTATTTTGAGGACTATGACACCAGCCTCCCCATTGAGATCATCACCTATGACTCTGAGAGCGACACCACCACCTGTTCTGAGATGGCGCAGAAGCTGATCGAAGAGGATAAGGTCAATATTATCATTGCCCGCCACACACCAGAGACCGTCAACCCTGTCAGCGCCATGGCTGAACGTTACGGGGTACCCTGCGTAGCCATCGAAGCTCCCGTAGATGCGTGGCTGGCTGAGGGGCCCTATGAGTGGACCTATCACGCCATGTGGACTCTGGAGAAGATGTACGACCAGTACTCCGCTCTGTGGGAGCAGGCCGGCTTTGCAAAGGGCTCCGGCGCCAAGGTCGGCATCATCTTCGCCAATGACGCCGACGGCACCGCCTGGCATGGTGTCTTTGCCGACAAGATCGTAGCCGATGGCTACACTCTGGTGGATCCCGGTCAGTATCCTGCTGGCACCACTGACTATTCCGACGTTATCAACCAGTTTAAGTCTGAGGGCGTAGAGATCCTCTGCGGCACCAACACCAACCCCGACTTCAACTCCTTCTGGCTGCAGGCCAAGCAGCAGGGCTTTGAGCCCAAGTTCGTCACCATGGGCAAAGCTTATCTGCTTCAGTCCGATGCCGACGCCATCGGCGCCGAGCTGATGGACGGCAACTGTGCCGAGGTGTGGTGGAGCGAGCATCACCCCTATGCCTCCGCCCTCACCGGTGAAACCGGCGAGACTCTGGCTGCAAAGTACCTGGAGGCCACCGGCCGCGCCATTACTCAGCCTATGGGGTACAAGTATGCCTCCATGGAACTCTGCATCGCGGCACTCCAGAACGCCACCAATCTGGAACCCGAGAATATCCGGGATGGAATTGCGGCCATTGATGTGGATACTATCATTGGCCATGTCAAGTACAATGAGGATCACTATTCAGTCACCCCGCTAGCCGGCGGCCAGTGGCAGCTTCAGGAGGACGGAAGTTTGAAGCTGGTCATTGTCAATAACGATTTGAATCCCGAGATCCCCCTCACTGGGGAGCTCAAGCTCAAATAGGGATTTGGGGTAGCTTTGTAGGAAATTGACAATCCCGCAGGGGAAAAATTGTACGTCTTTCCCCTTGACTGTGGTCCCCGTTTATAGTCTATCGTTGACCATGGCCGCGCCGAGTTTTGGACGCGAAGGGATTCCGCGCTGTATAAAACGGAGTTCTACGTGGAAATCGAGCGGAGAGCGGGGCTTTCCGCTCGATTTCCGATATTTCAGCGGCGTTGAGAGAGGCGCCGTGCTGGGAGGACGGTGTATGGAAAACATACTCGAGTTTAAAAATGTGACTGCAGGCTATGGCCGGGTCCAAATTCTCCATAACCTTACATTTGAAGTCAAAAAGGGGGAGGTGTTTGGCGTTATCGGCCCCAACGGCTGTGGAAAGACTACCATGTTCAACGCCCTGATCGGTCTTATTACACCCACCCAGGGCCATATTGTCTTCAACGGCCGGGATGTGACCAAAATGAGCGCGAACGACCGCGCCCGGTTGGGCATCGGCCGTACTTATCAGGTCCCCCGTCCCTTTGAGAAGATGACTGTATACGAGAACATTTTGGTGGCCGCCGTCCACGGCGCCGGTTTGAGCGAGAAGGCTGCCCAGCCAAAGTGCCTGGAAGCTCTGAAGCTGACCGGACTATATGATAAACGGGAGGTTCTCTCAGGCTCTCTGACTCTGTTGGACCGCAAGCGTCTGGAAATTGCCCGCGCCTTGGGAACCCAGCCTGTGCTGCTGCTGCTGGACGAGGTGGCCGCCGGCTTGACGGAGGCCGAGGTCGCCGACGTGATGAAGATGGTTGCCGATCTGAAGTCGGCCGGCTTCTCCATCATCTGGATTGAACACGTCATTGAAACCATGGTCAATTCCACCGATCATCTCATGTGTATGTCCGACGGGACACAACTGCTGATCGGCGATCCGCTGGAAGTCATGAACTCCAAGCTGGTAGAAGAGGTCTATCTGGGGGTGGAAGAGGATGAGTGAACCCATTTTAAAAGTGGAAAACATTCAGGCCAAATACGGCGATTTCCTTGCCGTAGCCGACGCCTCCATGGCGGTTCAGGAAAAAGAGGTTGCCTCCCTGATTGGGGCCAACGGCGCCGGCAAGTCCACTCTGATGGACTGCGTAGCGGGTGTGCACACCCCTACTGCCGGCAAGGTCTATTTCAAGGGAGAGGATATCACCGGCCTGCCCGCCTATGAGATCGTTTCCCGCGGACTGTGCCTGGTCCCCCAGGGCAGCCGCTGTTTTGTGCGTATGAGCGTGGAGGACAACCTCAAGATGGGCTCCTTCCCCAAGGCGGCCCGCGCTCATATGAAGGACTCTCTGGAGCGGGTATATGATCTGTTTCCCGTACTGAAGGAGAAGCGAAACGACGCCTCTGGAAGCCTCTCCGGCGGACAGCGCCAGATGGTAGCCATTGGCCGCGCTCTGATGACCCGCCCCAATCTCATCCTGTTTGACGAGATCTCCCTGGGCCTGGCCCCCACCATTATCAAGGACATCTATGCGCGTATCAAACAGATCAACCAGGAGGGCATGAGCGTGGTGCTGGTGGAACAGGACGTGAAGCGCAGCCGCAAGGCAAGTGCCACCAGCTTCGTCATGCTCAAGGGCCGGATTGTCCTGTCCGGCCCCTCCCAAGAGCTTTCCGAGGAGGCAGTGAAAAATGCTTACTTCGGAATTTAACCTGATTTTCGGTATAAGGAGGGGCCGTCAATGGTACAACAGATAATCAACGGTATCCTGCTGGGCGGCGTGTACGCCCTGGTGGGCGTCGGTATGAGCATGATTTTTGGCATCGTTCAGCTGACCAACCTTGCCCACGGTGAATTTGTCATCCTCTCGGCCTATCTGAGCACAGTGTTGTGCACCGGTCTGGGGCTGCACCCGCTGCTCACGCTCATCATTACAGTGCCCCTGATGTTCGTCATCGGCATCATACTGCAAAACCTTCTGATCAACCGTGTGATGGCCCGCGGCTCCGAACCCGCCCTGCTGGTCACCTTCGGTCTGTCTATCATCATTCAGAATGGGCTGCTGCTCCTCTTCTCGGCCGACGCTCAGCGTATGGTGACCTCCTTCCAGAGCAAGAGCATCGATTTAGGCCCCATCAAGCTGCCAGTGCTCAATCTGCTGGTTTTTGCCATCGGCGTAGTCGTCGTGCTGCTGCTGGATCTGTTCATGAAAAAGACCTATCTGGGCCAGTCCATCCGCGCCACCAGCGACGACAAGGTGGCCGCCTCCCTGATGGGCGTTAATGTTAAGCGGACATATGGCATCGCCATGGGCATTGCGCTGGGTACTGCGGCGCTGGCCGGCCTCTGTGTGGGCATGCCCTGGACCTTCTATCCCACCACCGGTTCCCAGTATCTGATCATCGCCTTCGGTGTTGTCGTTATCGGTGGTATGGGCTCCATCAAAGGCACTCTGATCGCCGGTCTCATTTTTGGTCTGGCCCAGGTGCTGGGCGGCACCAACTACGGTATGCTGGTCAGCTATATTGTGTTGCTGGTCATGCTGATCTTCAGGCCCCAGGGCCTGTTCTCGAAGTAATGGGGGGCGCTGAGATGAGTACAAAAAGTCAAAAGAACGTCGGCATCCTGCCGCTGCTTCGCATTCTCATTCCTGTGATTATTCTGGCCCTGGTGTATATCTTTGCCGCCACAGACGTCTTTTCCTCCAACATCATGCGGATCCTGCTGAGCATGTGTCTCTATTGCTCCATGGCCACCATGTGGAACCTGATGAGCGGCCACTGCGGCCTCACCTCACTCGGTCAGCAGTCCTTTATCGGCCTGGCAGGGTACACCCTGGCCGTCATGACCGCCACCTACGGCCTGCCCTACTGGACAGCCATCATCATAGGCGGCGTGCTGGCTGGACTTCTGGCCCTGGGAATGTCTCTGGTCTTCTTCCGGATGCGGGGTATGTACTTCGCAGTGGCAACCTGGATCACAGCCGAGGCCCTGAAAACCATCTTTACCAGCTGGGGCTTTGTGAAAAAAGGCGCCGGTATGACGGTAAAGCTCCGTCCCTATCCCTCTACGACAGAAATCTTTATTCTGGCCTTGACACTGGCCATTGTGGCAACTCTGGTGGTCCACTTCCTGCTGAAATCCAGGACCGGCCTCGGGCTGTCCGCGATGGGCAACGATGCCGACGCCGCTTCCAGCGTTGGCGTAAATATCTTTAAGTCCAAGCTTATCTGCTTCGTCGTCAGCGGCTTTTTCACCGGTATCGCCGGCGTTATCTTCTACATGAACAAGGGCTCTATCTTCCCTTCCGGTGGCTTCGGCATCGATTGGACCGTATCCATTGTATTTATCGCCATCATTGGCGGCGTAGGCACCTTTGCCGGTCCCATCGTCGGCTCGGTTATCTACGTGCTGCTATATGAGTTCCTATCCAAGTACCCCGGAACCAGCAATATCATTCTCGGCATCATTGCCATCGTGGTGATTGTCGTCATGCCTGATGGAATTGTTGGAACCCTTCAGAAAAAATTCAAATTTGAGATCATGTCCCTGCGGCGCCATGCCCCTGAATAACTATTTTTTAAGAAGAATAATGGTAAAAAAGAGGTCCTCCAAGCAGCTTGGAGGACCTCCTTTTTATTGCTTGATAACCATTTTTTGGTCGGTATAAAGTCCAGTTTACACCTCCATTTTTGTCTCTATTGCACAAAGGACAACCAGATATATTTGTGTTAAATGACGCAAAACTTCCACTTGACTATCATCCAAGTTGATACTCTATGATGAAGATAGAAAGAAGGAAGCTTCCTCTCAAGGATCTGTCTGCAGCAGATCCGCCCCGGACAACTTTATTTGGATTGAAGGAGGAAGAACCATGAAACACCTCAGATATGTTTCTTGCATTTTGGCTGTTTTGTTCTGCTTTGTACTCTTTACCACCAGCTGCGCTCCGGCTGACGCCGCCGGCACCCCATCCGGTACCCCCGCCGCCTCCCAGAGCAGCGGCAAGGATGAGATCCCCTCATCTGTAAAAATTGGTATTGTGAATCCCACCACCGGCGCTTTGGCCGGCTTTGGCGAAGGTACACCCTGGACGGAAAACCTCATTGTGGACTATGTGAACAATGAATTGGGCGGCATTTACTTTGAAGATTACGATGCCACACTGCCTATTGAGATCGTCGTATATGATTCTCAGAGCACTTCTACCAACGCCTCTCAGATGGCCCAAAAACTAGCAGAAGAAGACCGTGTGGACATTCTCCTAGCCCACCACACACCTGAGACTGTCAATCCCGTCTGCACAGTAGCTGAGCGGTACGGCATCCCCTGTATCTCCATGGATGAGCCTATCGATGTTTGGCTCAACGAAGGCCCCTATGAGTGGACTTATCACGCTCATTGGATTATGAGCGACCTGTATGACCTGTATCTCTCCATGTGGGAAGAGGCCGGTTTCCCTGCCGGCTCCGGCGCCAAGGTTGGGTTCCTCTTCCCCAGCGATGCAGACGGGAATATGTTCCGCGCCTACTTCAATGAACATCTGCCGGAAGATGGCTACACGGTAGTTGACCCCGGACAGTTCCCTGCCGGTACAACCGACTACACTGACATTGTCAACCGCTTTGCACAGGAAGGCGTGAATATTGTTGTAGGCGCCAACAGCACCCCTGATTACGGCTCTTTCTGGCTTCAGGCTCAGCAACTGGGCTTTACCCCGGATATCGTAACGATGGCCAAGGCCTGTCTCTTGAAAGCTGATGCCGAGTCCATCGGCGCTGAGTTGGTGGACGGTACCTGTTACGAGGTTTGGTGGAGTGTAGACCGCACTTACACCTCTGCCCTTACAGGTGCTGACCCGCAGAGCTTGGCCGCTCTCTACGAGGCCGATACCGGACGTCCCATTACTCCTCCTATGGCTGTCAAATACGCCTCCATGGAGCTGGCTGTAGCCGCTCTGCAAAATGCCGGTAGCCTGGATCCCGAAGCTATCCGCGACAGCTTGGCCAGCCTCGACCTAGATACCGTCATGGGACACATCAAGTACAACGAGGACCGCTATTCGGTCATCGCCCTTACCGGCGGCCAGTGGCAGCTTCAGGAGGATGGCGACTTGGTGCAGGCCATTATTGATAACGATCTCTATCCCGACGTTCCTTTGACGGGTGAGATGGAGCCCCTCAAATAGAGCTCGCCGCTTTGCTTCTGATGTGAACGAGTGAGGGATTCAGATAAAAATGGAGGCGGAGAGCGGACTCCCCAGTGGGTCCGCTCTCCGCCTCCATTTCGCTTCATTCATCGCAGCACTGCGTCGCAGTATGCGCAGCAATCCACGCCGCTATTCTGCTTGACAAGCGGAGGAAGATACAACTCTGTCTGGGTGATGCAGTTGGGGTTCGAACACAGCGGCTTGACGCCGATCTCTACCGGATCCGGCTCTATGCGTTCCTGATTTGCCAGATCGGTAAGAAGAGCCATACGGGCAAACATGCCGAACCGGGCCTGCTGAAAATAGACCGCTCTCGGGTCGTCATCCACATCTATGGTAATTTCATCAACTCTGGGCAGCGGGTGCATGACCAGCAAATTCTTTCGCGCCCGCTCCAGCTTTCGCCTGGTCAGTACATAGATCCCCTTGCACCGCTCATACTCCAGCGGATCCACAAAGCGTTCCCGCTGGATGCGGGTCATATAGAGTACATCCAACTGAGGAATGACCGTTTCCAGACCAGTGACCTCCACGAACCACAGTCCGTTCTCCTTCATAAAGCCGCGAATGTACTCGGGCACTGCCAGTTCCCGGGGCGCAATGAGATAAAACTTTACATTCTGAAATTTTGCCAGAGCCTTGATGAGTGAATGGACGGTGCGGCCGTTCTTCAGGTCGCCGCACAGTCCAATGGAGAGTCCGTCCACCTCGCCCCGCAGCCGGGTAATGGTGGTGAGGTCGGCTGTGGTCTGTGTCGGATGCATATGGCCGCCGTCTCCGGCATTGATGACCGGGACCGGCGAATACAGGGAGGCCGCCTTGGCCGCTCCTTCCTTCGGATTGCGCATAACAATGACATCCGCATAGCTGGAGACCATCTTAACGGTATCCTTCAAGGTCTCTCCCTTTGCCACGGAAGAGGACTTGGGATCGGCAAATCCAAAGACTGAGCCTCCCACCCGGAGCATAGCGGCCTGAAAAGAAAAGTTGGTTCGCGTAGATGGCTCGTAAAAGAGGTTGCAGGACACCCGGCCCCGGCAGGCGTCCATAAAATCGGCGGGGTGGTCTATGATATCGCTGCATCTCCGGTACAGCTTATCCCACTCCGCCCTGGAAAGATCCCCGAAATCAATGAGATGACGCATCCTTCATCTTCCCCGTTCTTTTTTTGTTTTTCAGGTTATCATACCATATTTTGCGCCGCTTAACAAGAACACGGCCCTCCTTTTTTCTTGTCATTTTGCCAGAAAGTACATCGTATGCTGCCGCTGATCCGCGTCATACTGAAAAAAATGACTTGGAGGGGCAAGCATGGCGGACTGGTTTTGGTATGTTTTGATCTACAGCTTTTTCGGCTTTCTCATGGAGGTAGGTTTTGCCCGGGCCACCCGCTGCCCCAAGAGAGACAGAAAGTGTCGGTATTTTCTTCCTATTTGTCCGGTTTACGGGATAGGCGCAGCAGCAATCTTGGGCTTGGCCTCCATTTTAGGCGACAATCTCTGGGTTCTCATTCCCTGCGCAGCCGCAGCAGCTACTGCTGTTGAATATCTGGCCAGCCTTTTTTATGAAAAGGTCATGCTCGTCTCCTTCTGGGACTACTCTCACCTTCCTCTAAACCTGCACGGTCGGGTCTGTCTGCTCTTTTCAGGCTACTGGCTGATTCTTACCCCGGCACTGCTTTACCTGGTGCAGCCCTGGGCGGCGCGGCTGGTCAGCCATATCCCATCTGTACTGATCCTCCCATCGGGGCTGATTCTAGCTGCAGACACAATCCTCACTATTCTGCTTCTCCGCCGCACCCGGGACACAGAATCTCTTCGTTGGTATCTCCACCTGGCTCTGTTTCGCCGCCTGGGCGAGGCCGGAGAATAGGAAAGGCGGGACGGTCCCCCGGCCGCCCCGCCTTTTTCTATACCCGACGCAATTCGCCTAACACCTCGTCAATTTTCTTTTGTGGAATGTACGCCTGGGCAAACCCCAGGATCTGTTCCAGCGTGACGGTGCGGGCCGCCCCTACGGGCGGATGCTTGAGTACCATAGGAAAGCGGCGCTGAAAAATGGTACGGGAACGCGGATTATCCATCAGCTCTCCTACTGTAATACGGTTGTTCTTCAGATCCAAGCTGTTTCACCTCCGTCACTATCCTATGCAACAGGCCATCAGATTTGACTTGCCATTGAGGTGTCTGACATATATAATGGGTCTGACACTTTTCCGGCACAGCGAAATTTGTTTAAGGAGGCACGTCTTGAAAAAGCAGAAACAGCGGGGCCGCTATCACAAGACCCTAAGGGAGCAGATTAAGGAGAACCCCAGGCTGGCGGCCGTCTATATCATCCTTCGGGCTCTGGTCGTCCTTATGATGGTCGCACAGTTTTTCAATGGGAACTTCGAAAACTTTTTCCTGTGTATCTTAACGTTGATTCTGTTCACCATTCCCAGCTTTATTGAACGGACTGTCCATATCGACGTACCTGACACGCTGGAGGTAATCATTCTCCTCTTTATCTTTGCCGCAGAGATTTTAGGGGAAATTCAAGCCTATTACATTACCTTTCCCTATTGGGACACCATGCTTCACACCCTCAACGGCTTTCTCTGCGCCGCCATTGGTTTCTCTCTGGTCGACATCCTCAACCGCAGTGAGCGCATGGCCTTTCAGCTCTCTCCTCTCTATCTGTCTCTGGCCGCCTTCTGCTTTTCTATGACGGTGGGGGTCATGTGGGAATTTTTTGAGTGCGCCGCCGACCAGCTCTTTCTGTTGGATATGCAGAAAGACACTGTGGTAAATAGCATCAGCTCCGTCATGTTGGACCCGGCGGGCGGCAATAGGCCCACCGCGATACGGGACATTGCAGACCTGATTGTGGTTCACAGCGATGGCACCCAACAGCCTCTTGGTTTAGGCGGTTATCTGGATATTGGTCTGCTGGACACGATGAAAGATCTGTTTGTTAATTTTATTGGCGCAGTGGTTTTTTCGGTAATCGGCTATTTCTATGTCAAGGGACGCGGCAAAGGTACTTTTGCCAGCCGTTTTATTCCCAGACCCCTTCCAGCGGACCAGGATGACCGTCAGCAATAATTGGACCGCATATTCCTCCTGTAAGGACAGATACTATGCCTGTAACCCAATAAAGGAGGATATGCGTTATGAATCAGACCAATCCTAGCATCAAATGTTCCGTGAACAGCTGCACCTACCATGCTGACAACCACTGCACCCTCAACGAGATCAAGGTGGGATGCACTACCCCCAACGTGGCCGACTGCACCTCTACCGAGTGCGCCTCCTTCAAGCTGGGTGAACACGGAACCTGCTGCAAGGGCTAACCTCTGTTTCCACTGGAAAACAGGTAAAAAGGGAGCCGTGAGACAAAGTCTCACGGCTCCCTTCTCATCTTGAACTGTTCCTTATGCGTATTTACTATCGGAGGGTGGAATTGGCTGTGTCTCGTTCTCCGTGTTCAAACGGGCATCCCGAATCAGATGGCGGGGACACTTAGGCGCGCACTGCCCGCAGGAGATACACTTGTCGTAGTCAATCACCGCGATATTGTCGATCACATGAATGGCGTCGTGCTCACAGGTCTTCTCGCAGATTTTGCAGCCGATGCAGCCGATGTCGCAGTATTTACGCAGCGAGGCTCCCTTCTCCCGGGAGCTGCAGGCCACAGTGACGTCGGCCTCATACGGCACCTTGACAATGAGGTGTTTGGGGCAGGCATCCGCACATTTCATGCAGCCCACACAGAGCTCGTGGTCTACACGGGCCACCCCGTCCCGTACGCTTATGGCCCCAAAAGGGCAGGCCTTGACGCAGGATCCGAAGCCCAGACAGCCGTAAGGGCACTCGTTGGGTCCGCCGCCGCCCACCAGCGAGGCGGACAGGCAGTCGTGAATCCCCACATAGTCAAATTTTCTCTTGACATGTCCTTCAAAGCCGGAGCACTTGACCAGCGCTACAGAGCGGCGGCCCACCTCCGCAGAGACGCCCATGATCTCGCCTATCTTGGCGGCCACCGCCGCTCCGCCGGCTGCACAGGCATTGACAGGGGCCTCTCCCTTGGCCACTGCAGCCGCATAGCCGGAACATCCCGGGAAGCCGCAGCCCCCGCAGTTGGCGCCGGGCAGGCACTCCGCAATGGCCTCTTCCCGCGGATCCTTCTCTACATGAAAAACTTTGGCTGCAAATGCCAATATCAAGCCGAAGACAGCGCCCAGTACACCGAGCACCACAACGGCAATGACGACAGTATTCATTTCTCTCCCCGCCCCCTAACTCATAAATTTGAAGACGTCCAGGCTGGAGAAGCCCATAAACGCCAGGGCGATTAAGCCGGCGGTAACCAGGGCGATAGGGAAGCCCTCAAAAGCCTTGGGGCATTCGGAGAACTCCAGGCGCTCCCGCACACTGGCAAAGAGTACGATGGCCAGCAGGAAACCAATGCCTCCGGTCACGCCGTAAATAACACTTTCAATGAAACTGTATCCGCTCTGTGTGTTCTGGAGCACCACGCCCAACACGGCACAGTTGGTCGTAATAAGGGGCAGATACACACCCAGCGCCTCATAGAGCGAGGGCATGGACTTCTGCAGGAACATCTCAATAAACTGGACCAGAGCGGCGATGACCAGAATAAAGGTCACCGTCTGCATGAAGACCAAATCGTTTGGCTCCAGCAGGAAGTGGTTGATGGGCCAGCACACGGCGGAGGCCACACCCATAACGAAGATGACGGCCATGCCCATACCGGAAGCGGTCTCTATCTTTTTGGAAACCCCCATGAAGGGGCAGATGCCCAGAAACTGTGAGAAAATAAAGTTGTTCACAAGGATGGCGCCCAAGGCGATAGAAAACAGAGTGGTGAATTGCACCATTACTTGGACACCTCCTCTCTCTTTTCAGTCTTCTTGGACTTGCTGAGGAAATGCTGCATCACAGCAATAACACAGGCCAAGGTCAGAAAGCCTCCGACCGGGAGGATCATTCCAAGGGCTGGTATGCCCTCAGGGAGAATGCGTACGCCCTCTCCCCCGTTCAGCACTCCACCGCCGAAGGTGCCGTTGCCCAGGAATTCACGGACAATGGACATAACGAGGAGGATTACCGTGTAGCCCAAGCCCTGGAAAATGCCGTCCAGAGCGGAGGCCCCGATGCTGTTCTTGGAGGCAAAGGACTCGGCCCGGCCCAGGATGATACAGTTGACCACAATGAGCGGGATAAACAGGCCCAGACTCTCGGACAGATCAGGCAGGAAAGCCTTTAAAATCAGGTCAACCACGGTGACAAAGCCCGCAATCACCACAATGTAGCAGGCAATGCGAATCTTATTGGGAATAATTTTGCGCAGCAGGGCAATCACGATATTGGCACAGGTCAGAATGACCAGCACGGAGAGACCCATGCCGATGCCGTTGAACAGGGTCGTGGAAATCGCCATAACCGAGCACATGCCCAAGAGCTGAACAGTGACGGGGTTTTGGTGAATCAGGCCGTCCATAAGCTGCTTTTTCACATTCATTGCTCAGCCCTCCTTAACCCAGACTGGCGGCGGCGTCCAGGGCGGAATTGACTCCGGCGCACACCGCACGTGAGGTAATGGTAGCGCCGGTGAGGGCGTCTATCGCGCCGCCGTCCTTGCTGACGGAGACGCTGCCAGAGGCGCCCACAAACTGCTCGCGGAACGCGGGCTTGCCGGCGTTGGCGCCCAGGCCGGAGGTCTCGGCGGTTTTTACAATTTCCACACCGGTCACCTGCCCCTCGCCGCTCACCCCTACCATGATGGTCAGCGTACCACTGAACGAGCCGGAGGGCGAGACCTGGAACACATAGCCGGCATCTCCGGCCTGATAAACAGCTTCGATAGTCGTGTCGCCGCCGCTATAGTCCACAGGGGTATAGCTGTCGGCGGGCAGAACGGCGGCCATGGCGGCCTCATTTTTGGCCTTTTCATTGGCGGCGATGGCGGGGGCGGTCACATAGTTGACAACGCCCAGCAACAGGGCCACCACGGCGCTGATAATCAGCAGCACCAAGACCAGCTGGAGCATGCCGGGCTCCTGCCTCTTCTTGGCTTCAGCTGTGGCTCCGCTCATTTCGCATCCCCTCCCTTCGACGCTTTGGCCTTCGCCTTCTCGGCCTGCCGCATCTCGGCGGTGACGCCGTACCGGTTGGGCCTGCAGTATTTATCGATGAGCCATACGCAGATGTTCATCAGCAGAATGGCATAGGAGACGCCTTCCGGATAGCCGCCGAAATATCGAATGAAGACCGTGAGCAGGCCGCAGCCCACGCCGTATACAATCTCGCCCCGCTTGGTCACCGGGCTGGTCACATAGTCAGTCGCCATGAAAAAGGCCCCCAGGAACAGGCCCCCGCCCAGGATCTCATAGAGCATCCAGGTCAGATTGCCGTTGCCATTCAGCGGGAAGAGGAACGTGAGCACCGCTACCGTAGCGATAAAGGAAACGGGGATGCGGATGCGGATGACGCCCCTTGCGATCAGATAGACGCCGCCAATCAGGAGCATCAGCGCCGAAATCTCGCCGATGGTACCGCCGATATTGCCCACAAACATATCGCCCAGGCTCACATCAGGCATGATTCCACTGTGCATAAAATCGGCGGAGAGAGGCGTAGCGCCGGTAAAGGCGTCGATGTACTCCTGACCCACGCTCATGCCCAGGGGCGCCCAATTGGACAGGCCGGGCTTGGCCCAGGTCGTCATGTCAATGGGGTAGCAGAGCATCAGGAACGCCCGCGCCGCCAGAGCAGGGTTCAGGAAATTCTTGCCCAGGCCGCCGAAGAGCTGCTTGACCACCACGATGGCGAAGAAGTCGCCCACCAGGATCATCCAGTAGGGCATGTTCACCGGGCACACGAACGCCAGCAGGATGCCGGTAACCGCGGCGGAGAGATCGTTCACGGACTGGGGCTTCTTCATGAGCTTGCGATAGCCCCACTCAAAGAACATGCAGCCCACCACGGACACGGCAGTCAGAGTCAGGGCCCGGAAGCCGAACTTCACAATGGCCCAGATCAGGGCGGGCATCATGGCGATGATAACATCCAGCATGATGGAGCGGGTGTTCTCCGCCGCCCGGATGTGGGGAGAAGAAGTGGCAATCAGTTTGAGATTCTTGTAGTCAGTCATTTCGCAGCGGCCTCCTTTGCTTCTTCGGCCTTTTTCTTTGCCTCGGCGGCAGCCCGGTCAGCGGCCGCCTTGTCCTTCACCAGCTGCTTGCCGGTTTTGAACATATGGGTCAGGTGCATCCGGGCCGGGCAGATGTAGGAGCAGGCGCCGCACTCCATGCAGTCCATGATGTGGGCGTCATTCAGCTCCTCCACCATGCCCTTGGAGGCATACTGGTACATGAACAGGGGCTCCAGGTGCATCGGGCAGACGGACACGCACTTGCCGCAGCGGATGCACTGGGGATTCTCCACGGTCTTCTCCTCGTTCTCGCAGAAGGCCAGGATGGCGCCGGTGCCCTTGGCCACGGAGATGTCCGCGGTGTACTGGGCCATGCCCATCATGGGGCCGCCGGCGATCAGCTTGTATGTACCGTCCTTCAGGCCGCCGCAGGCGTCCAACAGGTTGGAGACGGGGGTGCCGATGGGGCACTCCAGGTTCTTGGGCTCCACCACGCCGGAGCCGGAGACGGTGACGATCTTGCGCACCACGGGCATACCGGTGGTCAGGGCCCGGTAGATGGCGCATGTGGTGTTGATGTTGAATACGGCGCAGCCGATATCGGCGGGCAGTCCGCCGGGGGGCACCTGGCGGCCGGTGATGGCCTGGCAGAGCTGTTTCTCACCGCCCTGGGGGTAGCGGCAGCGCAGGGGCTCCACCACCACGGGGGCCTTCTGCTCGGCAATGACCTTGTTCATGGCGTCGATGCCGTTGCGCTTGTTGTCCTCCACGCCGATGACGACCTTGTCCACGCCGAACATCTTGGCCAGGAACTTGGCGCCGCCAATGATCTCCTCGGGCCGCTCCAGCATGGTGCGGTGGTCGCCCGTGATGTAGGGCTCGCACTCCGCGCCATTGATGATGACGGTGTTCACCTTGCCGATGCCGCTGGTGATCTTCACGTGGGTGGGGAACGTAGCGCCGCCCATGCCGACGATGCCGGCGTTCTTGACGATCTCCACCATCTCCTCCACGCTGAGGGCATTGGGATCCGCGGGGGCCTGGACCTCTTCGCTCACCTCGTCCTGCATGTCGTTTTCAATGACCACAGACGTGATGTTGCCGCCCATGGAATAGGGGCGGGGTTCCACTGCCTTCACCGTGCCGGAAACGCTGGCGTGGATCGGGGCGCCCAATCCGTGGAATTCGCCGATCTTCTGGCCCACCTTCACGTGGTCCCCGGCCTTGACCAGGGGCGTGCAGGGCGCGCCAAAGTGCATCGACATGGGGATGACCACAACAGCCGGCGGAGCCAGCTGCTCGATGGCCTTTTCATTGGTTGCGGCCTTCATATCATGGGGATGAACGCCGCCAAAGAAAGCTTGTGCCATTGTCTTCACCTCATTTTTACTCCTTGATAGTCGGCCCGAGCAGGAGGGCACGGCCCCTCCCCTTCCCAAGAGAGGGGGTCTCCAGGCAGGCGACACTATCACATACTGCGCCTCATTCTACACCTATTTTTGAAAAATGTCCAGACTGTGAACGACAACTTTTGAAAAAAATATGCTTCTTTATACAGAATCTTTGCAACTTTTCACACGTTTTATCCAGTTCTGTCATTCCCTCCCATTTTTACGCCGTCTCTTGTTATTTCAGAAGAAACATGATATGCTTGGTGATACGGGTCCGGCTCCGGCCGCCCCATTTTCAAATTATCTGGAGGCCAAGACATATTATGATGGCACAACTGATCGACCGAAAGCAGCTGAAGCAGGAGATGAAGGAGCTGCTGCGCTCCGCCCAGGTCAGCCCCCGCGGGATGACCTGCCTGTACCTGGCCCTGGTGCTGGTGCTGAACCTGGCGGACAGCTTCATGGGTCTTATGAATCCGGGCCTGCTGGGCACCTTCATCTCCATCCTCACCGGCCTGATGAGCATGGTCCTGGCCTCCGGCTTCGTGATGTACTGCATGGCCATCCGCCGGGGCGAGCGGGCGGAATACCTGACGCTGTTCGACGGGTTCTCCTTTGTGGGCAAGGTCATCCTGCTGAACATCGTGATCTACCTCTTCACGTTCTTCTGGTCACTGCTGTTCGTCATTCCAGGCATCATCGCCGCCTACCGCTACCGCTTCGCCCTGTACAACCTCTATGAGAACCCCGGCATCGGGGTGATGGAGGCCCTGAACATGAGCAAGCAGCAGACTCTTGGCTACAAGGGGCAGCTGTTCATGCTGGATCTGAGCTATATCGGCTGGCTCCTCCTGGCGTCCCTCACCTCCGTCGTGCAGACGGGCTATATCTACGCCTGCATTTTCCAGGACCCCGGCTACTATTTGGCGAACCCCGCCCAGGTCTATGCCATCACCCTGCCCATGCCCGTAGGATTGCAGGTGGTGCTGGGCTGTGTCTGGCCGCTGCTGGTGGCGCTGTTCTACCTACCGGTCTACCAGTGCACGGAGCTTGGCTATTTTGACACCGCCAAGCACACTTCCGGCGTGGGAGAGGGCGCGGCCCCCAAGGATCCCGGCAGCTTTGACAGCGGCTGGGGAGGCTTCTGAGCGCCCCATTAAGCCTACAAGCCCCCGGCGGGTTTTAGAACCCGCTGGGGGCCTCTCTTTCAGGAGACCTCGCCTGCGGGCCGGGCCGGGGGCTCTGCGCCATCCGGCCTCCTTCCGGGGTCCGCCTCCGCGCCAAGGGCCCCCCTCCACAAGCATCTTTCAGATTCTCCCTCAGACGCAAAGCTCCCCCGGCGGG
>ERZ857955.1669-NODE-1669-length-16626-cov-36.254481_pt1 | contig 16626 bp, 10 predicted proteins | sample MGYA00519956_ERZ857955 | MGnify/ENA primary metagenome ERZ857955 (study PRJEB31778, sample SAMEA3449378) | human gut metagenome | biome: human gut; feature: human-associated habitat; material: faeces | place: United Kingdom | collected 2010/2012 ...
GTATAGCTCACTGGCTGTGAACCTTTCAGAACCAACACAATTGTAGCAAGCAGGGCATTCGTATATACAAATGCCATTTTTGCGTTGCAAACTGCTTGTTGGGATAGTCCCAAACCCTTTGTGTACTGCATCCGCTGGATGCAGGCTGCGCATTTGTGCCAAATGCTTCTATAGCAAAAAAGAACACCGAGGACTCTCCCCAAAATGGGAAGAATCCTCGGCGTTCTCTGTTTATCGGGTCTGCGCTTTTTCCTTGGTGGCCTTTTCTTCTGCGAAGAACATCTCTACATTCTTCTGCGCTTTCATCAGTTCCTGCATCTCGTCCCGCGCCTTTCGGTAGGCTGGATAAGCGGCTTTCTTCTGAGAAAGCAGTGTAGAGTATTCCGTGTTCAGCTCTTTTACCTTTGGCAGCTTTTTAAGTCCGGCGTCGTCAAAAGCGACTTTTGCCGCCCGGTGCAGTGTGATCTGCTCCCGGTGTTCTTCCAGAAACCGCTTGCCGTATCCAGCCTTACGATAGGCATCATACACAGGTCGTGTCTTGGCATAGTTGATGATATGCGCCCGCAGGACGGCAATCTCTGCCATGCGCTGCTCTGCGGCCTTGATGGAATCGCCTAGTTCATGGTATCGAGCAGTTGCCGCGTTCACTCTTTCCTGTATTTCCTCGATACTGCCGATTTTATTTTCCTGCAAGAAGATCAGGGTCTTGGACATCTCTTTAAAATTGTAGCGTTTCGCCCACCGTGCATAGCCTTCGTTTTTGCCCTCGGAGAGTTTTGCCTGAATATCCACTAACAGGTGGAACGGCTGTTCTTTCGGCGACTGTTTCTGATGCGGGCAGTGTTCTGCTTCTCCAGCAATGACCGCCTTGATTTCATCTTCGCTGTATCCTGCACCCAGTGTCCGAAAACGGATAAAGCGTTTCTGCCGGGTGCCTTTGACGGAGGTGTGCTTTCCTCGCTTGATTTCATAGCCCTGCTGTTCCAGCTTTTGAAGAAAGGCTTCAAAGTCTGCGGGCTTCTCGTTCAGCAGGATGTTGTCGATTACGGCACACAGCTTATCCCGATTACTTTCTCTAGGTGGATAAAGGGTGCGCTTCTGCCGCTCCCGGTACGGCTTGATTTCAATAACGGACAACTGATGTTCCAGACAAATTAAATCGCTCAGTCGCTGTACCGCAAGCCCAGATAACAAAAAATCCCGGAACTTCCGGGTGCTGTCCAGCGCAGTGGAGTTGTAAATGATGTGATTATGAATATGTTCCCGGTCGGTATGGGTCGCAACGATAAAGGCATACTTGCCTTTTGTAAACCGCATGGCAAGTTCATAACCGACCTTGTTGGCTTCCTCGGCAGTGATTTCTCCGGGTTTGAACGACTGCCGAATCTGGTAGGCAATCACATCATTTTTCTGTCTGCGCCCGGTCATCAATTCATACTGGCGTTTGGAGAGCATAAATTCTTCATCGACCGTCAAGGGACTGCATTCGTAACTGCTGACCAGTTCGCCCTGCTGTGTCTTGTCGGGGTTCTGTGCATAATCCGTGCGGCTTTTCAGGCAGGCCGCAACGGATTTTCCCTTGTTTTTGTGCAGTGCAATCAATCGTGTTGCTGCCAGTTCTACCACCTCCCGGCAAAAAGAAAATGCCGCACAATGGCGGCATTTTGATAGAAAGAGCAAATGTTCAATATTCAGAACTCAGAAGAAAATCTGCAATGTGCATGGTTTTGATGCCCTCATAATTGCCACCTGCAAAAGCATCCGTGGTGAGAACATATTTGGGATAATTATCATGGATTTCCAGTAGACGCTCGTACTCGCGCTTTTCTGTGCTTATGGAATTGATCTGCTGTGTAACCTGAACATACAGTTTTTCGTTTTGGCGTACAGCAACAAAGTCGATTTCGCCATCGGGTGTTTTTCCGATTTGGACAGTATATCTCCGGCGGCAAAGCTCCAGATAGACAATGTTTTCGAGGCTGGCAGCAACGCTGTCGGCGTTATAGCCGAGAACACTGTATCGTAGAGCGGTATCTGCCAGGTAGAACTTTTCCTGCGTTTTCAAGATTTCCCTGCCGCGCAGATCATAGCGGGAACAGCGATGCAGCAAATAGGCATTTTCCAGCTTTTCGAGATAGCTGTAAACGGTTTCATTGTCAATGGCACGACGCTCGGATTTCAGGTAATCCGCAATCGACTTGGCAGAAAACGTGTTGCCGACATTTTGAAACGTGTATTTGACGATGCGCTCCAGCTGGTCGATTTTCTTGACTTGATTCCGACGGACAATATCAGAGAAAATAGTGGAATTATAAATGTCCCGGACGATCGTATAAACTTCGTCCTGCGAATATGCCTGCAAGTGTGTGGCGGGAAAACCGCCCAGACGAACATAGTTGGCAAGCTCAGCTTTCGGATTGCTGAGTGTGGCGTATTGCTGTTTGAATGTCAGATATTCGCTGAAAGACAACGTATAGATGCGGAAAGCAACATATCGTCCCGTGAGGTAGGTTGAAATTTCCGAGGACATCATATGGGAGTTGGAGCCAGTAACATACAAGTCAACATCAAAGTCAGAGGCCAGTGAATTGACGACCTTTTCCCAACCTTTGATTTCCTGTACTTCGTCAAGAAAAAGATAGGTCTTGCCATTCGGGGAGAGCTGCGCTTTGAGCTGTGCATACATCTGTTTCGCCGTCATATCCGCATACTCCATCGAATCATAACGACAGTTGACAATGCGTTCAGCGGGAATGCTCCGCTCAGTTTTCAATTTTTCCATAATCATTTTCAAGATCGTGGATTTTCCGCAGCGACGCACACCAGTCAGGATTTTTACAAAGGGGGTATCGGTGTATGCCATAATCTGGTTTACATATAAAGGTCTGTCAATCATCGGAATCGCCTCCTATCTAGGATAGTTTACCGCAAACTCAATACGAAATCAATAAGTTTTGCGGTTATAAATCGCAAAACTTATAAAATCAATGCGTGAATACGGGCAATATGCGGAAACTTTGCCCATCACTGTTCTGCAATCCAACCGCTGAACCATTCCACGGCTTCCACAATAACCGTTCCGGCAGTGATGAGCAGGAAACAACCGAACTCTGCTGCCAACAGGATCAAGAACTGCGTCCACTCCCGGCAGTACAGCGTATAAAGTCCACAGCCGAAAATATACATCATCGGCAGTGCAAGGATGAAAGCAGACAGATTCAGCGTCCACCGCAGCATCAAAGCCAGAAACGCACTCACCAGCACAAGAGGGAGTAGAAGAACTTTTACCATGAACCTCATTATTGACACCGCCTTTCTGTGTTCAGTATATAGAAGATTCTGCGCACCGTCAACGATGCCAGACAGTATGTACCCCACAGCTGGAGCCGTGGGGCAAGGTCAGAGGTCAGCCAGCCGGGAAAGAATCTGCTTGCCAATGGAGATCAACTCATCGAACCGGGTGCGCAAGTCCTCCATGTCAGCGGTGTAGACCCGACCGTTTTCATTGGCGGCTTTGGCATACTGGTTTAGATTGTTGCTGCACATTTGCAGGAGGTACGCCATGCGGCGCAGCTCCTTCAGGTCGAGGTGCAGGCAGTAGCCATCCAGTGCCATCTTGCGGATATAGGCGCTCAGGCTGCGGATGCCCATGCCCAGCATCTTTTCATAGATACGATTTTTCTCAGCTTTTGTGGTTCTCAGGATGATGATCTCATCCCGTTTTTCTCTCACCGGGCATCACCGTCCTTGTCGAGATAGGATTTGAAAGGCTTGACGGGTTCCGCTTTCTCTGCCTTTTCTTCCAGCACAGCCAGCACAGAGCGGCGGGGAGCATCCTCCTTTTCTTCCTCGTCCTGCTCCGGCTCATGGTGCTTTTCGTCTACATCAAGCTGTGCATTCAGTTCAGCAAGCCGCGCGGACTTCTGCGCCAATTCTTCCTCCTGCGGGAACGGCTTTGCCACCTCGACCTGTGCCGCTGCCTGCTGCTGTCTCAGGGTGTCCAGTTCGTTTTCCGCTGCGGTGATGCGGTCGGCAAAATTGCTCAAGGCGTTGTCCAGACGGACGATGTTGCCGTGCGGGTCGGAGCCGAGCGACACCGGATATTTCAATTTTCCTTTCAGAACTGCCTGATGCTCATTGCGGAAGGTATCAAATCGCAGCGAAAGTTCAAAGCTGCGATAACTGCCCACCAGCTGCTCCTCGGTGTTCGGCAGTTCCGTACAGGCGAGGATCAGCCGTTCGCCAGCGGTCTTTTTCTCGTCGTAGGTCATGCCCTTGATGACTATGCCGCAGAAGTTTTCCTTGTCCTGCGGATGTGCCGCAGCGATTTCGGCATCCGATTTCAGGGCTGCAATTTTTGCAGTCTGCTCCTGAATCTCAGCCGGGAATTTTGTCAGCAGCTTATCTTCCAGACGGAACTTCTGGCTCTGGTGGTCGGCTTTCAGCACCTTTAGCTTTGCGACCTGCACATCCAAATCCATCTTCTCCTTGATAAGCGGATTGCCGGCACACAATGCCTTGATCTCCGCATAGGACAACGCCTGCTCGTCCACATCATCGCAGGAGCGAACCGGGGATTTGGAAGTCATAATTTGCGAGATAAATCGCTGTTTATTCTCAAGAGTCTGAAAGAGGTAGCTGTCAAACGTCCCCTCCGTGACATAGTTGAACACCTTGACTTCCTTATTCATGTTGCCCTGCCGGATGATACGACCGTTGCGTTGGGTCATGTCGCTAGGCTTCCAGCCGACATCCAGATGATGCACGGCAACAAGACGCTGCTGGACATTGGTGCCCGCACCCATTTTTGCGGTGCTGCCCAGCAGAACACGCACATCGCCGGAACGCACTTTGGAGAACAGTGCGGCCTTTTTCGCTTCGGTGTCAGCACTGTGGATGAACTCGATTTCGCTTTCCGGCACACCGGCGGCAATCAGCTTTTTACGAATATCATCGTAGACATTGAAGTTGCCGTCGTTTTTCGGTGTCGAGAGGTCGCAGAACAAAAGCTGCGTCAACTTCTGGTCTTTGCCTTCCTCCCAAATTTGCAGCACGTTCTGCACACAGATATTGAGTTTACTGTTGGGGTCATCCGGGAGCATGGGGTTCATCAGGCGGACATCCAGACCAATTTTTCTGCCATCGTTGGTGACGCACAACATATTATCCACGGACGCATCCACATTGCCGGAGTGAATCTCGGCGGCGCGCTTGCTCAACTCCTGCACCATCGCTTTCTGGGTCTCGGACGGTTTTACGACCACGGTTTCAAACTTCGCATCCGGCACAGGCAGATGCAGCTGGTCGCTGGTCTTGATGTCGGCAACCTCCTTGAACATCGACATCAGTTCCGGCAGATTGAAGAATTTTGCAAACCGGGTGCGCGCACGGTAGCCGGTTCCTTCGGGCGCAAGCTCAATGGCCGTAGTGGTTTCACCAAAGGTCGATGCCCAACAGTCGAAGTGCGTCAGTTTTTTCTGTTGGAGGGTGCTGTACTGCAAGTAGCGCATGACCGTGTACAGCTCCGTCATGCTGTTGCTGACCGGGGTACCGGTCGCAAACACCACGCCGCACCCGCCGGTGATTTCATCCAGATAACGGCACTTGCCGAACATATCGCTGGACTTTTGCGCTTCGCTGGTGGATAATCCTGCGACATTTCGCATTTTTGTCGTGAGGAAGAGGTTCTTGTAAAAATGCGACTCGTCCACAAAAAGGCGGTCAACGCCCAACTGCTCAAAGGTGATAACATCATCCTTGCGGCTGTCGGCGCGCAGCTTGTCCAGCTTGGCTTCCAGCGTTTTGCGGGTGCGCTCCATCTGCTTGATGGTAAAATTCTCTCCGGCATTGGCTTTCAACTCGTTGATAGCCAAAAGCGTTTCTGCAATCTGATCCTGAATAATGCGCTCCTGCCGCTCAAAAGAAAGCGGGATGCGCTCGAATTGGCTGTGTCCGATGATAACGGCATCGTAATCGCCGGTAGCGATTCTGGCGCAGAATTTTTTGCGGTTCGCCGTTTCAAAGTCTTTGCGCCGTGCAACAAGCAGTTTTGCGTTCGGATACAAATGCAGGAACTCGCTGGCCCACTGCTCCGTCAAATGATTCGGTACGACAAAAAGCGATTTCTGGCATAATCCCAGCCGTTTTGCCTCCATTGCTGATGCAGCCATTTCAAAAGTCTTGCCCGCGCCTACTTCGTGTGCAAGTAACGTATTACCGCCATAAAGCACATGAGCAATGGCATTGCGCTGATGTTCCCGGAGCGTAATTTCCGGGTTCATTCCCACGAAATGAATGTGACTCCCATCGTATTCGCGGGGGCGTGTAGAGTTGAATAATTCGTTATACTGCTTCACCAATGAGATACGCCGCTGGGGGTCTTGCCAAATCCAGTTCGCAAAAGCATCCTTAATGGCTTGCTGTTTCTGCTGGGCGAGGGTGGTCTCATTTTTGTTCAGCACACGTTTTGGTTTGCCCTCGGCATCCTCAATGGTGTCATAGATGCGGACATCCTTGAGGTTGAGCGTATCTTCCAGAATCTTGTAGGCGTTGGCACGGTGCGTTCCGTAGGTTTCCGTGGACATGATATCGCCATGACCCAATGCGGATTTACCCTGCACACGCCATTCTGCCGTATACGGAGAGAATCGCACATTCACATCATGGCGCAGATAGTACGGAACCTGAAAGGTTTTCTGCATAAATCTCTGGATGATTTCAGGTGCGAGCCACGTCGCACCCAGCCGCACATCAATTTCGGATGCTTCCAGTTCCTTGGGCTGTGCCTTTTCCAGTGCAGCCATATTGATTGCAAATTCAGGGTTCGTTTCGGCGGCAAGGCGGGCAAAGCGGAGTTTCGCACGGACATCGCCAGAAAGATATTCGTCTGCCATCTGCCAGCCTGCTTCCGGGTCGGCGGGGTCAGCAGCTGGGTCTTTGAAAATCACGCCTTGCAGTTCGGTGGTGATGCGCTCATACTCGCCGGGAGTGCCGAGCAGTTCTGCCATATACGGCAAGTCCACTCTGCCGTGTTCGCCCATCGACACCGCGAGTGCTTCGCTGGGGGTATCCACACTGGTGACAGTGCGCTCCGGGCGAATCGTCCGCTTCGTAAACATATCTGCCTTGCTTTTGAGCTGCTTATTCTCATCGAGATTTTCAAGGGAGCAGAGCAGATAGTAGGAGGAATCCTGTTCAAACAGCCGCGCATTGCGGCGGTCGTTAATCAGGCCATGCTTTGCAGTAAAGGCATCGTAGGCGGCGTTCAGACGCGCCTGCGTTTCCTGCACGGCAGAATCCGGGTAATCGTCCAACTGCTCCTGAATCAACCGGTTTACGATTTGCCGCAGTTCCACCATTCCGGTGACACGGGCTTTGGCAGTGTCCGATAACTCGATTTGCGTCATAATCGAATTTTCTCGATAGTATACTTCGCCGTCCACCACGGCATAGCTGAAGTTTTTAACATCCGGGTCAGCCGGGAGAACCTTGCCCGCCGTTTCTTCGTCCGCAATATCTGGTGTTTCCACCTCGACTTCGGTGTACTGACCCTCAATATGCTGTATCGCTTCGGCAAGCTGGTCGGACAGCACTGCCCCCTCAATGGGCGCAACGGTCAGATCGTGGCCGTACTGAGTGCTTTCGGTGGTCAGTTCGCCCAGCACCATTTCCGGGTGGTCTACAAAATACTGGTTGATGGCAAAGCCATCTTCCGTTTTTCCAAGCTGTACCCAGTCCGGCTCAATGTCCGCAGGGCGGTCACGCTTCTGCAAAAAGATAATATCAGAAACGACTTCCGTTCCGGCATTTGCCTTGAACGCATTGTTGGGCAAGCGAATTGCGCCGAGCAAATTAGCACGTTCGGCAATATGCTTGCGGGCAGTGCTGTCCCGGCTGTCCATCGTGTAGCGGCTGGTGACAAAAGCTATGACACCACCTGGACGCAATTGGTCGATGGCTTTGGCAAAGAAATAGTTGTGGATGCTGAAGCCCAATTTGTTATATGCCTTGTCTGCAACTTTATAATTGCCAAACGGGACGTTGCCCACTGCAAGGTCATAGAAATCCCGGCGGTCGGTGGTTTCAAAACCTGCTACCGTGATGTCAGCTTGCGGGTACAGCTTTTGCGCAATGCGTCCGGTGATGCTGTCCAGTTCCACACCATACAGGCGGCTGTCCTGCATGGTGTCCGGCAGTATCCCGAAAAAGTTGCCGACACCCATGCTGGGTTCCAGAATATTGCCGCTACGGAATCCCATTTTTTCTACTGCATCATAGATGGCACGGATAACGGTGGGGCTGGTATAGTGTGCATTCAGCACCGACCCACGGGCGGCGGCGTACTCGTCCTCCGAAAGCATTCCTTTCAGTTTGGTGTACTCCTTTGCCCAGTTGTCTTTGTTGGGGTCAAAGGCATCTGCCAGACCGCCCCAGCCGACATACTGCGCCAACACTTCCTGCTCCTCGGCAGAAGCACCACGGTGTTCTTCTTCCAGACGGAACAGCGTTTTGATGGCCTCGATGTTCCGGGCGTACTTCTGCTTTGCACCGCCCTCGCCCAGATGCTCATCAGTAATGTGAAAATTCCCAGCGGGTTCAGGCACAGGTTCTGCGTGGAGGGCTTCATCCAAGGCTGCGGCATTCGGGAAAGTCTGAACTTCGCCATCAATCACCGCAGAGATCGGCAGTTCATCCAGTTCCTCATCGGTCAGTTCAGGCTCATCCGGCTCATCATGCCGCAGTGCATTCTCGAATTGCTGCTTGTTGATAACCTCATTGTCCCATGACTGACCGTGCGCACTGGTGTCGATGCGCACATCGGTTTCGCCAACATAGCCGATGGTTCCTGCAATCGTTCTGGTGGGAAGGTCTACTACAACTTCGTCCCCGACCTTATAGCTGACTTTCTTTTCGGGGACAACATCAATGACTGTATCCTGCTGTTCTTCGTACAGTTCCCGGATGTGCGGCAGATGCTCATTGCGGAAAATGGGCAGTCTGTTTTTCGTCAGCTCCATGTCCTGCAAGCTGACGGATTTGAACGTAAAATTAACGTGTTCCACTCGGAAATCCCGGCCATCCAGCTTGATGATGCTGCCGATTGGCAGATAATCCGCTTCCCGGAGATATTTTGTCTGGTGGTGGGAGCCATCTTCGTTCAAACCAGCCAGATAGACATTGTTGCCCGCTGCCCACAGCTTTTTGGATTCTACTGCCCACTGCTCACTCGGAAAGCCGGTTACTTTGACCTTGCCAAGCGCATTTTCCTGTGACAGAAGATTGGTGTGCAGAACCCGCTCCACAATAGGGGCATCTTTGTCATAGAACAGATAGTTCCCATTCAGTTCAAAGCCCACGAGAGTGTTGGGATGCTGTTCTTTCAGGGCGGTGTACTCTGCGGCAACAGCACCGTCCAGCATCGGGAGCTGCCGCTCGGCCTCCTGTCTGGCAGTGCGCTGTTCCTTTTCCGTATCCGTCAGGTATCGGTCAGACTGAATCATCAGGTCGATATACCGCTCAACCTGCATCCAGCTCAGCGCGATTTTCGTGTGTTCCGGGTAATGGTCAAATTCCAGCCCCTTGCCATCATGGTTCACAAAGCCGCTGCTGCCATCCAGAAAATCATGGGAATGCCCGCCGATGCCGTACTCCTTTGCAAGTGCTTTGGCACGGAGTTTCCGGTCGGGCTGGGTCTGGTACAATTCCATAATCCGCTGCTTGCCGCCCTGATAGCCGGAGCCGTGCTGCCGCAGTTCGTTTTCGATCTCAGCCTGCGACAAAACAAAAGCGGAGGACGATTTCTCGTTCTCCGCTTTGTCGATGGCTTCGATTTGCTGGGCTTCGGTGGGGATATTGGCGTTGAAGAAACTCAGCTGTAAATCAGTTCCGTCAGAATCGTTTCCTCGGTCTGCGCCCGCAGGCTGTTCATGTGCTGCACCCATGCCAGTTGGTTCTGCGCTTTGTCCGGGGCGGGGTTCGCTTTCAGCAACTCGTCCATCATCTGTTGTTTCTGACTCTCTGCCGTCTGCTCCACTTCCAGAAGATGCGGGTGCAGTGTTCCGTTCAAAAGCATCGAGTTGTACAGCACCGGGCGATGCTGCATCAGGTACGTCCGGCGCATCCGTCCGTACCGGCCCAGCGGCTTCTGCGGCTGGCTCAAGGTCAGGTTCGGGAGCTGGTAATCCCCGATGGTCGAGTAGGTCACGTTCCTGTTCTTCATATTCATGCTGGCTCCTTTCTACATTGCGGCGGCGAATGGTCGTTTTGACGGTGCGTTCGATATTCCGCAGCACATCCCGGCTGCAATCGCTGACCGCCGTACCCAGTGCATAGACAGCATCCGGGGTCGAAAAATCGTAAATTGCCTGAAAATCGTCCCGGTCAAAATAACCCTCTGGTTCAAAACCGCACCGTTCCAAAATGGTGTACATGATGCTGATTGTAGCGGCACTCTTGAACTGGAGTTCCAGTCCGGCTTCATCATAATCCATAAGGAACGTCCCGTCAACGATGGCGAGAATGTCTGTGCTGTTGTTGTCCCAGTAGGATTCTGCCAGCTTTCCGGCAATGTCTGCAATCTGCTGACTAAGCCGTTCATGGTGAATGCCGTATTCTCGTGCCAGCATTTCCGATACCGGCTGGAACAGGTCATCGTTGAGCTGCCACACCTCCGGGTCACGGGAATTGCGCCGAACCCCGGTATCGCTTACATCAAAGACATAATGCAGCCGAGGGACACTGCTGGACTGGTCGAGCAGGGCGATACCCTTAGACCCTCTGCGCACATAGCGGTTCATCCGATTGTTCCAGATGTCAAAACCCGCGCAGGCAGTCGCATCAGGACGTTGGGCATAGATCATCAGCTGGTCGGCAAAGCTGTACTTGTACAACCGGGATGCCGTAGTCAGGTAGTCCGTCCAGTGTTCCCAATACCGCGTCAGCCCGTTTGCCGTGCGTTGGGCAAGGGCGAGATATTCTTCGGTTTTGTTTGGCATTGCGTTCCTCCTTCCGATTTTAGGGTAAAGAAAAAAGCGAGCAACCAGATAGGTCACTCGCTATGGATTCCATGTAAAGTTGTTTTAGTGTTTTGCAGCAATCTTTTCAGCCATTTCCAGCAGATTATCAAATGTCTGCTGTTCTTCGGGCTTTTCAATCAGCTTAGCCAGAAGCACACGGAAAATATCGGTGCTGTCATGCCCGGTCGCTGCGGCAATCTGGTCGATGAGGTCATGCAGCTTTTTGACAGCGGCATCGGAGGGCTTGGATTTTGCAAGAAGATCGGTCAGATAGCTGATAAACGGGTAGGTAGAATCATCGTTGATGATCTCGTTGGTCTCGTTCACAATCTTCTGGTTATCTTCAGGGGACATCTCTCCCTTTTCATCCCACAGGTCACGGGAAGATGTACGGCCCTTCAAGAAGGTAGCAAAAAGCAGTCGGTCGATGGGGGAGCGGCGTTCGTTGTCCATTGGCTTTCCTCGCTTTCTGTTTTGAGTCTGAAACGATAAAGTAGCCTTAGTATAGCATGAATTCAACTGTGCTATCAAGACCACACTTTTTAGGGTTTGTAACTTTTTTGTATGGATGCCGCCCGCAGGCGGCAAAAATCAGTCCGGTGGAAATTCCAGCTCGGCAAACTCCGCATCGGTCAGCAGTTTCAACTTCTCGATAACGCCCTCCGACAATTCCCGCAGGGCGGTTTCATCCGGCATCAGGTAGCACTGCATGAGCCGCAGTTCGTGGATAAGCCCAAGCCGGGTGCCGGTGTTGTAGAGCATCATCAGCATGAGTTCCCCGTGGTCAAAGTTCATGTTCAGCCCTCGCTTTCCGGCAGACGGTGGGGTTGCACTCCGGGGCATCGCACTTTGCCAGTGCCGCCAACTTTTCGAGGGTAGATGGCTTGCCAGAAAGCCCCAGTTCTTCGGCTTCGGCAGCTTTGTCCATGATGAAGTCATAGTCTTTCAGCACACGCCGCCCCTTTTCCATGTGGTGCGCTTTCAGAATCTGCTCCCGGACTTCCTGAATCGTCAGTTCGGGTTCATCAAGCTGCCCACCGTCCATCACCGAAAAATCGCTGTGATAGAGGGTATAATCCCAGCCATCCTCGCAACTCTGGATGGCAAGATAACCCTTGCCGCCCAGTTCCCATGCGCCTTGCTCGTCCTGTGTCTGGATTTCAGGATAGGCGGTCGAGCCAGTGCGCTCCATCATCTCGCCAAACTGAGCGATATGATAGACGTTCCCATACTCTCCCAGATCAAAGTGATAATCGTCCAGATGCTCCACACGCGCCGTGTAACTGCTACCATCGGAACGGTCAACCTGAATCACACCATGATTCGGCACCCGGTAGAGGTCGTCATAATGTGAATTGATAAGCCGGACATCATCTCTGGGAATCGTGGGGTCATCCCAGATACGCCGCCTGCGGACACCAGACTGCGGAATGGTATCAAGGTGCTGCAAGCTGACCTCCTGAATCGCCTTACGGTCATCACTGGAAAGTTCAAACAGATACCAGTTCCGGGCGGCAGGAATGGCGTTGCGGCCATCCGGCGGCAGATTTTGCTTGGAAATCTGACCGCTTTCTAGCGGCGCACCGTTCGCGCAGTCGTAGGTGGCAAAACCGACACCGGCACCGTTTTCACGCAAATGCAAAAACCTGTCCCCATTGATGAGATAGAGGGCTTCCGTTTTCTGCTCCATCAGCACCCACCCTCAAATTCCAGAGAAAACCTGCTGCGACCATCGGTTTCGGTGGACAGCAGAACAGCAGCGTTGTAGGTCTTGCCCTTGGCACTCTTGCAGTCCTTCAGACGCACACGGCCATCCCGTAGCAACTTGTCCGCCACATGAGCGTCCAGCCGCTTGCCCAGACGCTTAAAGAACGCATTGTCCTTCCACAGCACGAAACGGCACTCCCGGTTCTCGCAGAACCAGCCCTTTTCACGCTCCACAACAGGCTTTCCACAGTTCGGGCAGACACCAATCACTTTATTTTTCATAAGCGTATTCGCTCCTTTCACGGCCTCGGTGGTATTCACCAGCGAGGAGATCATCTCTTTGATTTCGGTCATAAAAGTTTCCGGTTCCATTTCGCTGCGCTCGATTTGCAGCAGCTTTGTTTCCCAATCGGCGGTCATTTCCGGCGATTGGATTTCTTCGGGCATCACGGTGATGAGAGCTTTGCCCTTGTCGGTAGGCAGCAGCACCTTGGTTTTCTTGCTGCCTTTGCGTTCCAGAAAGCCCTTCTGCACCAGCTTTTCGATGGTGGCGGCTCTGGTTGCCGGGGTGCCGATGCCCTGACGTTCCACGCCCTCCGGCATACTGTCTGCACTGGCGGTTTCCATAGCGTGCAGCAGGGTGTCCTCGGTAAAATGCTTCGGCGGGGACGTTTGACCCTCCTTCAGCTCTGCGTTGAGGATGCCGCACTCGTTTTCCGCTGCATTGGGCAGGGCGGTGAGTTCCTGTTTCCGGTTCAGGATGTCTGCCAGCGCCTTGCGCTCCACCGCTTTCCAGCCTTCCTCCAGAACCTCCTTGCCTTTGGCGGTAAATTCCTCCCCGGCACATTCGGTGGTCAGCAGGGTTTCCAGATAGCGGAAGGGCTTGCTTACCGCCATCAGCGTCCGGGCAATGATGAGCTTCAGGATGTTCCGCTCACCTTTGGGCAAGGCATCCAGATCGGCTTGCAGCATACTTCGGGTCGGCAGGATGGCGTGGTGATCTGTCACCTTATCCCGGTTGACTGTGCGCCGTGTCCGGGGAACAGCGGAATCCGCTGTATCTGCGGCAATGCCGAGAAATTCTTCCAGTTCATCCGTAAGTCCTGCCAGCATTTCCTCATCGTCATCGGTGATATAGCAGCTATCAGTTCGCGGATAAGTGGTAAGTTTCTTCTCATAAAGGCTCTGCACATAATTCAGAGTCTGTTGTGCGCTGTATCCCAGCAGACGGTTTGCGTCACGCTGGAGCGTGGTCAGGTCATAGAGCAGGGGCGGATTTTCGGACTTTTCCTTGCGGGTCACTTTCTGAATCGTGGAAATCATCTCCTTTCGGCACTCCGCAAGCAAATTTTCAGCCGCATCTTTTTCAGAAATGCGGCGGCTGGATGCTGTGCATCCGCTGGTCAGTTCCAGTTCTACGGTGTAGAACTTCTGCGGCACAAAGGCGGCGATTGCAGCCTCCCGAACTACTGTCATAGCCAGAACCGGGGTCATAACACGCCCAACAGCAAGCGGCTGACCGTACAGACACGAAAAAAGCCGGGAACAGTTAATGCCGACCATCCAGTCGGCACGTTCCCGGCAAAGTGCAGCCTGATACAAGGCATCATATTCAGTTGACGGTTTCAGGTTCGCAAAGCCCTCCCGGATTGCAGAATCTTCCATGCTGGAAAGCCACAGGCGAGAAAAGGGCTTTTTGCACCCGGTCTGCTGGTAGACAAGCCGGAAAATCAGTTCTCCTTCGCGCCCCGCGTCTGTAGGATAGTTCTCGGAGGTGACTTTTCTGACTTTGTTACTCGATGGCATCCAATGGGCCGATAAAGCGGTAGAAAATCTGGATTTTCTGGACGTATTCGCCATCGACCTTTTCCGCTCTGGATACCAGAATCTTGTCAATCAGCTGATGCAGAATCTTATAGTTCAGTTCGGTGATACCAGCGTACTTGCTGACTTCATCAATAAAATCCTGAATCTTGTCCAGCTGATCGTGTTCAGCACGGCCTTCCCGCTCGTACTGCTCAATCTTCTCGGTCAGTTCAGCCTGTTCTTTGTCGTAGCGATCTGCAAGCATTTGAAAACGTTTCTCCGGGAGAAGTCCCTTTGATACGTCCTCATAAAGTTTTGCATACAGGTCTTCGATTTCTGCGATTCGTGCTTTACACTGCTTCAAATCCCGTTTGTGCTGCGCCCGGTCAGAGGACACCCGGAGGTGCATCTGATTTGCAATCTTCTTCACAAGGGCTTCCCGATTGCTCACAGCGGCCTTTGCGTGTGCCTGAATGTCCGCAAAGACAGCTTCATGCAGAACACGGGCTTCCAAATTATGCGAGTCACAGGCTTTCGCACCATATTTCCGATAAGTGCTGCAACAATAAAAGGTCTGATCCAGAACATTGTTACGTTTGCGCCTGTGCTCAACCTTGACTAACATCGTTCTGCCGCAGTCTGCACAGCGGACGATGCCCTTGAAGATATTGTCGTAGTCGGTCTTATCGCACATAAAACTACTGGAACGGCTGTAAAGGATTCGCTGCACGTTCTCCCAACGGTCTTGTGGGATGATTGCTTCATGTGTATTCGGAACGATAGCGCGTTCTTCAAACGGAATATAACGCCGCTTTTTGGATTTCATGGACACGGTGGGCTTGGCTTCGTAGATGATGTGTCCGGCGTAGACTGGGCTGTGCAGAACCTGACTGATATAGGCACTGTCCCAATCATACATCTTTTCATCATCAATAAAGCGGCCAAACATCTCTTTCTTGTAGTAACACGGCTTCAAGACTTTTTCATCGTGGAGCCGCTTGGCGATGCGGTGAAGCCCCAGCCCTTCCTCTGCCATTGAATAGATATACTCAACAACGGGGGCGGTGTTCGGGTCGATCACAAGGTGATTGTGGTCGGCAGGGTCTTTCTGGTAGCCAAACGGTGCGCCGCTGGAGATATACTTTCCACTTTTCTTGCGTGTCCGAAGGGCACTCTTGATCTTTCGGGAAGTGTCTTTGGCGTACATTTCATTGATGATGTTTCGGAACGGGGCAATATCCATCTGAGATTGCTCGTTGGAATCATAACCATCGTTGATTGCAATATAGCGGACACCGTGTTCAGGAAAGAAGATTTCCATATACGTTCCGGTTTCGATGTGGTTGCGTCCAAGTCGGGACTGGTCTTTGGTAATGACTGTTGCCACCTTTCCTTCCCGGATATCATCCAGAAGTTCCTGAAAGGCAGGGCGGTCAGAGTTCGTACCGCTGTAACCATCATCAACATAGTACTGGCAATTCCCGAAACCGTTGCGTGTGGCATACTCCATAAGCATTGACTTTTGAGTGCGGATGCTCAGGCTTTCGCTGTTTGAACCGTCATCTTTTGACAGTCGGCAGTATAAAGCAGTTACTTTTTTGTCCTTTTCCATGTGTACCTCCATAATGGAAAAGAGACCTCATCAATCACATTGTAGCGGATGCTGCGTGATGATGCAAGCCCTTTTCCGCAGTAAAACGTCCAATTAGCCAGCGGCGAGATACGATTCGGCAGTTTTACGAATTTCTTCTTCCACAAGCCGCTGAAAAAGCGTATTCATCGGCACATTGCCGATATAATGGCGTTCCACGATCAGGCGCACGGACTTCGGACTTCTCGGCGCACGTTTGCGTGTGGTGGGCTTCTTCTCAGATTTTTCTTTGTTCAAGGGCAGACCTCCTCATTCATGTGGTGCAAATACGGAAAGGAATGGATGGATTCTATTCGTTTTTCTCTTTTTGTTTTATTACGTTGGTTAGGTGAAAGTTTTCTTCGATACAGTCTTAAAGGCTGCTATACTGCATAGGAAAAATATCTTTTGCAGATGCCATTAAGAATCTGCATCACAGAATCGTGATTTTGGCGGTTCTTGAATCGT
>ERZ857955.1686-NODE-1686-length-16484-cov-12.752146_pt1 | contig 16484 bp, 10 predicted proteins | sample MGYA00519956_ERZ857955 | MGnify/ENA primary metagenome ERZ857955 (study PRJEB31778, sample SAMEA3449378) | human gut metagenome | biome: human gut; feature: human-associated habitat; material: faeces | place: United Kingdom | collected 2010/2012 ...
GATAGTCAGTGGTAACTGTTACCTGATTATCAGAGTAGCTCAAGTTTACTTCGTTACTGATTTCTTCTTCGAAATAACGTTGTTTTATAATATGTTGAATCAGGCGCTCGCCATCGAACATAAACTTCTCTGTTCTATCTACAGGATTTGAATCGCTCTTGACGGTTTCATTGAAAATCATAGCCCATTGCCCTTTATCCTCTACTGTGCCCTTTTCGTCATCATCCGAACAACTGAATGTCAGTATTGCCAGCAATAAAATAGCTATTTTTTTCATCCTTTCTTATTTTAATCGTAATCCGTTACTACTAAAACGTCTACTTGCCGGACTTATTACGCTTTTCTCTATCTTGAATTGCGCTTTTGTCGTCTCTTCGGTTTCCTCGTCCTTTGGTGGATAAGTTTTGTTCAATACCCCGAGAGCTACACTCAACAAAGTCTCTTTTTCATCACCGAAAGGTAGGAAAGTTAAGTAATCGGTTGAAGCATTGACTGCGTATGTCGGTTTGAATCCACCATAAGTGTCATGTTCTGAATTATAGATAGTGCATACAGCCGGATTGATAGACCACAAAAATTCTTCATTGATAAATTGTTCCGTAGCTACATTTTGTCCTTTGGTTGAACTGCCGATAGCTATTAACTGTTGGATTTTTCCGTTCAGGCTATGCATCAACATTTCCGGAGCTCCTGCCGTTTCTCCACTAATCAAAACGATAAGAGTCGTTAAATCCAGGTTCTTGCCACCGGAGGTGCCTAATAAATCAGAATTAAAGATCAGAGTTGCATCTTTTGCCGTATTCTTATCATTATATTCCAAGAATGCCATTGTTTGGTCAAGGTAAAAAGAAGACACAAGAATAGTGCTTAATAGTTGCGTACAATCAATGCTTCCTCCTTTGTTATATCGTAGGTCGAGTATCACTTGATGGATATTCTTTTGGGCAAGCTCATCCGACCATTCACGTAATTCGGTGTTGTATTTTTCCGGATTGTCTTTAGTACCTGCTGTAAAGCTGTTGTACATTAGGTAACCGACTTCACTTCCATCAGTCAACGTTAATATTTTCTTGCAGTGAATAGGGTTGTCTACCAATGATACAGCTGCTCCCATTTCTACAGGGTCGCCTACCGGTACAACTCGGTAAATATCTTCTTCCTCCTCGCCTTCTACTGGCGGCTCTGTAGGTGGTACTTTTTGATATTTTCCCAAAGTTATTTCCAAAGGTCCTGTGCCTTGCAGTAGTTGGGCCTCATATTTTTTGCTGATATACGATGTATCTACTTTTACAATCCAGTCGCCTCGCTTTAGTACGGCAGCAGCTGGTGAACCAGGAATTACATAAGTAATCAATGCGTTGTAGGCAGTATCGATGTCCGGGTTGCGAACCAGTGAATAGTCGAATCCATAAGTAGGCAGCGGAGCCTCCATCACAGAATCTACAAACGAGTAGCTGTCTTTTTTTGATTTCACTTTAGATAAGAACGAGGCAGGTTCCAGAAACAGATTCACATCATCGTAGGAAGGTAGATCTTGATACCACAGATAGTTCTGCTGCATGATGTCGTACATCCATGTATCCAGTGCGGTCTGATGGGCATACTCCGGCCAGCGGTCGACACCACAGGAGAAAAAGCCACTGATAAATACGATGCTCAGGGCAGGTATGAGGATTATCTTTCTTAATTTCGTCATCATAAAAAGCTTTTTACTGTGCAAATGTAGGAAATACTTTGCTTATCTACCACATTTATGGTATAAAAATGCCTTCAATGTGTGATTGGGTGTTAGAGAATCTTGCCTTATCTTTGTAACATCAAAGTTTTCGATAGGTATTAGCTAAAATATAGAAAGTTATTAATAGACGGATTTTTATTCATGGAGATAGCTGCATTATTATCAGGAGGTGTCGACAGTTCGGTTGTCGTACATCTCCTTTGTGAGCAAGGATATAAGCCTACTCTTTTTTACATTAAGATAGGTATGGATGGAGCGGAATATATGGACTGTTCGGCAGAGGAGGATATTGAATTATCTACTGCAACGGCACGTAAATACGGTCTGTCTTTGGAAGTGGTGGACCTGCATCAGGAGTATTGGGAGAATGTGGCGGCGTATGCCATTGATAAAATTCGGCAGGGATTGACACCGAATCCGGACGTGATGTGTAATAAGCTTATCAAATTCGGCTGCTTTGAACAGCGTGTCGGGAAAGATTTCGACTTTACAGCAACCGGTCACTATGCCACCACCTTACAACGTGATGGTAAAACATGGCTGGGCACGGCAAAAGATCCCGTGAAAGATCAGACAGACTTTCTCGCCCAGATTGATTACCTGCAAGTTTCCAAACTCATGTTTCCCATTGGAGGGTTGATGAAGCAGGAGGTACGTGAGATTGCAAACCGTGCCGGATTGCCTAGTGCCAAAAGGAAAGACAGTCAGGGGATTTGTTTTCTTGGAAAGATAAACTACAATGATTTCGTTCGTCGTTTTTTAGGAGAAAAGGAAGGGGCGATTGTTGAACTGGAAACCGGAAAGAAAGTGGGTACACATCGCGGTTATTGGTTCCACACAATTGGTCAGCGGAAAGGGCTCGGATTGAGTGGTGGTCCCTGGTTTGTAGTTAAGAAGGATATTGAGGAAAATACTATCTACGTATCTCGTGGCTACGGTGTAGAGACACAATATGGTAATGAATTCAGGATGCATGATTTCCATTTCATTACTGATAATCCTTGGAAAGGTCAGGAGAAGGAGGTAGACATTACTTTCAAGATTCGTCACACTCCCGAATTTACAAAAGGAAAACTGATACAGGAAGGGGAGAAGCAGTTTCACATCTTGTCGTCCGAAAAGTTGCAAGGCATTGCTCCGGGACAGTTTGGGGTGATTTATGATGAAGAAGTAAAAGTTTGTGTGGGGAGCGGTGAAATCATCTGTTAAATAGTTTATTTTGATTGGTGAAGATTGGATTATCAGGAGATTTTTCACTACTTTTGTTTCGTAGAATATAAATAAAGGAGGATTGCTTATGACAACGATGGAATTGAAAAGTCTGAAAATGGACTTGGTGGAGGAACTCCTGAGTTTGAATGACAAAGAGATGCTCAATCGAGTGAAGAACTATTTGAAACGACTGAAAAAAATGGAAGCTGAAAAAGAAGAGGAAGAAATCACGAAAGAAGAAGTTCTAGCAGGGATTGACGCCGGACTGAAAGAGGTAAAACTTTCAATGGAAGGTAAGTTGGAGGTAAAGACTGCAAGAGAGTTCATTAATGAATTATGAAATTATAGTTAAGCCGACATTTCAGCGGGAGGCTAAAAGGTTGGCGAAACACTATTCCTCTTTTAAGGAGGATTTTGTTTCATTGATTGATGATTTAGAACAGAATCCTCTGCTAGGAACGGACTTGGGACATGGACTGCGCAAAGTTCGTATGAAAATAACTTCAAAAGGAAAAGGTAAAAGTGGAGGAGCAAGGGTTATAACATTTACTTTAGTCGTTTCTCAACAAGATGCAGTTTTGAATCTTCTTTATATTTATGATAAAGCAGATAGAGCGTCTATATCAGAAAAGGAAATAGAACAACTTCTGAAACAGAATGGATTGAAATAGAATAGAGAAAGGCACTGTTCACTAGTTTGTGCTAATAGGATGTGTAGGGTAATTCTTATAAGGCGGCATCTCAGATATAGTATTCCGCTAAATCCACAATCCCAGCCCTCATCGCATATTTAGTAGCTTCATGTACATTATTTACTCCCAATTTGCGAAAGATATTCTTACGATGACTGTTTATCGTATGGAAACTAAGATTTTTTTCTGCTGCAATCTCTTTCGTCGTTTTCCCCAATGCAATTTCTTTTAGGATATTCTTCTCCGTTTGTGTCAATAGATGATCGTCTACGCTTGAGGCAGCCAGCGGAGAAGAAGCGCCCGAAAGCAACAGATTGCTGACATGATTGCAAATATACCGTTGTTTGCGGGTGGCACATTGAATGGCAGTCATGATTTCTTCTTTTGAATTATCTTTCATCACTACCCCGAAAGCCATACTGCTGAACAGTACCTGGCGGAGAAAGTTCAGGCTAAGTTCGTCAGAGAATAGAATCCAGTCGGCTTCCTTGAATCTTTCCTGCAAGACAATTAATTCATCCGCCCCGGCAAAATTGAACAGTGTATAATCCAATACAATCACCGCTTGCGGATGCAATCGTAGCTGCTGAATCAGTTCAGCCTTGTTATCAGCTTCTAAAAGGAGGGATACTTCCTTTTGTTTACTTAGCAGGAACATCATTCCTGCCTTACTGATATCCTGATTGTCTGCGATGATAAATTCTCTCATAAGCAATGATGAATAAAAAAACTCCGTTACAAATATACGCATTTTGCGTGATTTGTAGCGGAGTTATGATAAGATTCTTGTATCCGGATTACCAGGAACGTCCTTTGAAGATATTTGACTGGTCAAGCGGAACGATATTTCCGTTCAATGTCAGGTTATTGTTGCTGAAGTTCGGGCTGATGCTAACCGAAGCAGTATTGTTTCCGCTGCTCATATTGATAAATACTTGAGCGGAGATGCCGATACCCTGAACGCTGAATGAGCAGTTCACATTTCCTTTTTTGTCGATATTCATCTTCATATCCGAAGAATTACCATCTACTGTAACACCACCGATTCCGTTAGGACCTGGGTAAGGAGTGTTGAAAGCAGTCTGTACGGTAGCTCTGTTGCCGTTCATCAAGACGAAGTTGGTGTTTGAAGTAACAAAAGCACTCATACCGTTGCGGAAGACAACTTGATTAGCTTCCAATACAAATTGCTTGTTCTTCAAAGCCTGTACAGCTTGTTGATAGGCTGCCATGTCTTGCACCTCTTCTTCGGCACGGAGTTTTGCTCTTTCTGCATCTCTTTGAGCTTTTCTTTCTGCGCGGCGTGCTGCTGCGTTACTTTCTTGTGCATACATCATTGTGCTTGCACTTACTAATACTAATGCTACTAATGCAATAAACTTTTTCATAACTTTTTTTTGTTTAGGTTTAATACGTTGTTCGTTTATTGCAAAAACAAAGTGTATGCCAGATTGTTCACGAACGTCTTGCAATTTTATATCCGATGGCTGCCACAGTGATACTCATTAAGGGGCTGATAATGTTGAAAAAACAATAAGGTAGATACACAAGTGTGGGTACACTCAAGATAGTAGCTTGTGTCATTCCGCAACTATTCCATGGAATCAATACGGATGTAACGGTTACTGCATCTTCCGTCGTACGGCTTAGTAAGCAACTTTCATACCCTTTCTTGGCATAAATATCACGAAACATATTTCCCGTCAGAATGATACTGATGTATTGGTCGGCAGTTGTCAGATTAAGAAACAGGCCGGAGCAGACTGTCGCTCCAACCACGCTGACTGTTTTCTTCATGAAGCGGACGAAGATGGAAGTGATACTTCCCAGCATACCGCTTGCTGTCATTGCCCCGCCAAAACACATGGCGCACAGAATCAGCCAAATCGTATTCATCATTCCCGCCATACCACGTGTGGCGATTAAATCTGTCAGAACGGCATTGTCTGTATGTAAATTTGTCGCTCCATAGACGGTCATCATCAGTCCTTTGAACAAAGAATCGAATCCGGAAACGGCAACTCCGGAAATCTCTTGCAACAACTCCGGCTGAAATATCAAAGCAAAGACACCAGCCAGCAGAGTGGATAGGAACAGCGTAACGATAGAGGGTACTTTCCGTGCTATCAGTATTCCGGTTACAACAGGGACTATTAACAACCACGGAGTGATATGAAACTTCTCGTTCAAAGCGGTTGCCACCTCCGCAATATGTTGTGTATTGCTGGCATCGTGGGAAAGTCCTGCCACTGTGAAAATAATCAGCGTGATGATAAGAGACGGTACCGTAGTAATCATCATATAACGGATGTGACGGAACAGGGGAGTGTCTGTGATGGAAGACGCCAGGATAGTGGTTTCGGATAAAGGAGATATTTTATCCCCGAAGTATGCCCCCGAAATGATAGCTCCGGCAATCCATCCATCTTCAAAGCCTTGCGCCTTTCCGATACCCATCAATGCAATACCGATAGTGGCAATAGTGGTCCACGAACTTCCGGTCATTACAGAAATCAACGCGCAGATGATGCAGGTCGATGCCAGGAAGAAACTGGGATGGATAATTTGCATCCCGTAATAGATTAAGGTCGGCACTACTCCGCTAATCATCCAAATGCCACTCAACGCACCGATTATCAACAAAATAATGATGGCTGTTGCCACTCCGGCAATATTGTTGGTGATGGCGAGCTCGTAATCTTTCCAGGGAATCTTATAAAACACCATACCGATCAGGATACAAATGGCTGTAGTGGTAAGCAATGACACTTGACTTCCGCCGCTTAGGGCATCACTGCCAAAAGTACGGATAGTGGCAAACAATAATAACACCAGTACAACAATCGGTATCAACGATACGAGGGGAGAGGGAGCTTTTTTCATCTTGATTCTTATAACCTTTTATTTATTTTCCGGCTACTGCTTGTTGATAGCCGCGCAAAGATACAACAAAAAAGAATGAAATCTTTTGCTTCAAAACATCAGGTAATAAAAATTATTAGATGTTTATATTTGATTGGAATATATAGGAGACGGCTCAACTCGCAAAAGTCTTGCGCCTGATCCACCAGTAACGGATGAAAAGCACTCCTGTCAGGATGAGGGCGATGGATAATCCGGTATAGAAAACAGAAATGAACGTTTCGGGCAGGAGGTGGAAGCTACGGATGGTGATTCCCAGGGAAATCATGAATATCATTGTAATCCAGCTTTTCACATCGAAAAAGGAGAACGGACAATTCCGGCGTTCTTTCTTTTGCTCGATTCGCTGGGTATGTTTATAGTAGAGCCTTCTGAAAACCAATACGAAGAATAATAAGAAAACCACGGTGGCTTCTCCTATTTTGAACATCCAATCTTGGGAAGTGTTTAACCAGGTCACAATTCCTATTCGCAGAATATTGGCACCGGCTATAATCCAGACGGCACCGGCTGTGATAAGTAAGATTTGTCTGTTAACTCCGTATTTCATTGGCGTTTTTTTTATAATAAACGGTTTGAGTGTTCGTTTTGTTGACTCATTTCTTGTAGAAAATCGTAATTAATAAAGAAATCCCGGTTAAAACAACTCCGGTACTGATAACTCCGTGCCAGCCATACAGTTGCCAAAAGCTGCCTGCCAGAAATGTTCCCATAGAACCACCGATAAAGTAAGTAGTCATGAAAACTGTATTAATACGGTTCGAAGCACGCGGATTTAGTTCGAAGATACTTGTCTGGTTACTTAGCTGAATACATTGCATTCCTATGTCAATGATGATGATACCGGCGATGATACCGACAAAGGTGTTTTCACCGACGAAGAACAACAACCATGCAAAGAGAATCAAACCGCAGCCGATAAAGTTGAAGCGGCGTACGCCTACCCGTTTTACGTATCTTCCGACAAAAGAAGCAGTCAGTGCACCGGCTACTCCGCAAAGTCCCAGCATACCGATTACATCGCTGTTGGCGAAGAACGGAGCTTGTCCCATTTTAAAAGCCAGACAGGACCACATGGCAAGGAGGGAACCGAAATTCAGTGCCGCCCGAATCGAATAAATGCGTAGTTGCGGATATTCTTTCACTAAGGCTAACAGAGATTTCATCAGGTCGCTATATTTTCCTTGGAAGTTGGTTTGAATATCGGGAAGGACTTTTAATACAACAATCGCGCAGATAAACATCATGCCTGCAGCAATGTGATACATTTCCCGCCAGCCAATCAGTTCACCGATAAATCCGCTGACGACACGTGAAGCCAGAATACCGGTCAATAGTCCTGATAAGACAATTCCTACGTTTCTGCCTTTATGTTCCGGACGGGAAAACTGGGCGGCTATGGGAATGAATATCTGTGGAATCATGGAACAGACTCCCGTGAGGAATGAAGCGATGAGTATCAGATGGAAGCTGTGTGTCAGGGCAATCGTCAAGAGGGAGAAGATCAGGACGGTGAAATTGACAAGGATGATTTTCTTTCGTTGATATAAGTCGCCTAAGGGGGTGATGAACAACAGTCCTGCCGCATAGCCTATTTGCGTGACCATGGCAATCAGGTTAGTTCTGAACTCTGATATGCCAAGTTCATGGCGTATCATATTTAATAGAGGTTGAATATAATAGATGTTGGCTACCGAGACACCGGCCACAATAGCAAGTGTCCAGAGGATAGATGCCGGTAGTCCACCGTTTTCTTTTAATGGCTGTTTCATGCGGCAAAGATAATAAAATAAGATGTTTATTCGATGAAGAAAGTAGTGGAAACTGTGTTGCCTTCTCCGTCTACTGCCGTCAGGGAATGTTTGCCGGGAGCGGGTTGCAGGGAAATTTTGTGGAAATCCTGCGTCTGTGTCTGATAAGTGTCGTCAAGATGCCAAAAGATAGTCGCATTGGGGTTGCTGTGTGCCAGTTCGACCGTGAGAAACCCTTTACTGCCGTCCAATTGTTTGGGCAACTTGATATGGGCGTTCATCGGAGGGTAGATGAACTGCATGGATTGGAAAGAATCTTCTCCACAGCCGGCTTTGAAAGGTGGCAGTGGTTTGTATTCCGGATGGTGCTGCTTATAGTACCATTCCCATACAGGTGGCAGGGCAAACCATGATTTCTGAATGGTAGGTTCGGTATTTGCACAGTTTTCATAGATGCGGTGGCTTTCGTCAGCAGATAGAGTGACGAGATGATGGTAAGGACAAGCCTCTGTCCGTAATCCGGCAGGAAGAATCAATACGGTATCAGTTTCTTCACAGAAACGTCCTTTCAGATGACCGGACTGGCGGCATATTTCTGCATCAACGAAAACGCCTGTGGGACGTTCGAACCACGGTGAAGAAGGGAGGTAACTGAATATATCGAATAATACAGGACCGGCTGTTTGTGCACCAACCAATCCGGGCTTTCCTTCTCCGGTTGCATTGCCTACCCATACGCCTACTGTATAGCGTGGAGTCACCCCCACTGCCCACGCATCACGGAATCCGTAGCTGGTTCCGGTTTTCCATGCGATAGTTTGCATGGATGGAATTGATTTCCAGTCAATCTCTTCGGGACGGTTGACTTCTGTTAAGGCGGAGAGGGTGAGCCAAGCTGCTCCTGTTTTAGCCGAAGTGGTTTCTTCCGAATCCTCTTCTACGGAGAGAGGACTGGAGTTACTTTGTTCTCGTTTTTCCTGCTTGTTATGATTGCTTTTATGATTACGGCTTGTTTGCTTCGTATCATTGTTTATTTGCTCTGTATTTTCTGTTTCCAGTAGTATCTGTGCTTCCTTTCCTTGAGATACGGTCGGGGAGGGGCTGCAGGAAAGGCTTCGTCCCATTTGTGCATAGGCATTCGTTACATCCCATAATGTTGCTTCTGCACCTCCTAAAATTAGTGACAAACCATAATGAGAGGCTGTCCGATTGATGGTCTTGAATTCCATCTGTTGCAACAAATGGTGAAACTTGGGTACTCCATATCTTTGTAACATGGTTACAGCCGGGATATTCAACGAACGGGCAAGGGCTTCGGAAGCGGGGACTGCTCCTTCAAACTGCATACTGAAGTTTTGAGGAGTAAATCCGTTGATATTAACCGGTACATCCGGCAACAGCATTTTCGGCAGTAAACTTCCTTCCTGTAGCATGGCATTGTAGAGAAAGGGCTTTAAAATACTACCTGTACTTCTGGGAGCTTGGATCACATCTACTTGGCTTCCTCCTTGTTTACGGTCGAAATGTACATTTCCGCAGTATGCTACTACTTGATTGGTGGGAATGTCGATAACCAGAATTGCCAGGTTGCGGATATCACTTCGATTAAACTCGTTGCTCCACCGTTCTGCCAAACTCTCTATGTGGCTTTGTATTCCTCTGTCTATGGTTGAACGGGTATATAGCCCGTTTCTTTCCTGATAGAAACGACTGACTAGGTGGGGAGCTATTTGAGGAAGCGGATGCGGCTCGTCGGGTAACGGTTCGCTGACAGCTAATTCATAGGTGGATGCGTCGATAATCTCTTCTTCAAGAAGTTGCTTTAATAGACGGTTGCGTTTGGAAAGCAGTGTCTTTCGTCCTTTGGATAGATGGATCATGGCAGGGGCATTGGGGAGGACAGCCAGCATAGCCGATTCCGCCCATGATAAATCTTCGGCAGAATGACCGAAGTAACGCCAGGCAGCAGCATCCAATCCTACAACATTTCCTCCGAATGGTGCATGAGAGACATACATGGATAAGATTTCCTCTTTGGAAGCCCGAAATTCCAGACGGGTAGCCCATATCATTTCAACGACTTTCTCTCCGAGAGTTCTAGGTTTGTTCCGGGCGAGACGAATGGTTTGCATGGTAAGGGTACTTCCTCCGCTTACGACACGTTTGTTCTTTAAATTTTGATAGAGTGCCCTTCCGGTAGCTAACGGATTAACTCCCCAGTGGTGATAAAAGTGTTTGTCTTCAAAGGTAATGAGGCATTGCTTGATTTTTTCGGGTGTTGTCTTTCGGGGAGGAAACCGCCATTGACCGTCCGATGCGATACGTGCTCCCAATAATTCTTCATTTCGATCAGTCACAACGGTAGAGTAGGGTACATGAAACAGTTGCCGGGGAAGGCAAAAGATGTATCCTATTATCAAAAGAGTAATGCTTATAGTCATTACTTTCTTAGTGACAGATAATCGTTTGAAGAATTTTATAGGATTCATTTAAATATTAAAAGCTAAGAGACATATCTTTGTGACAAATGATTAAGTACGAAATAATAAGGTACGAAATAATTAGGCACGGATTACACGGATTACGCGGTTTAAGTGAACGAGTAGAACCGTGAAATCCGTGTAATCCGTGCCAAATATTATCGGCTGACAGTTGTTCTTCCTGCTTTGCTTCGTGCCTGTACGTTTACATCATACATCGCTTCACATTGAACGGCAGGGAGAATAAAGTTACCGGCATAGGTCGCTTGTAACCTGACAGTGAATACCTTTGTCTCACCGCGGCGCAGATTGAAATAGGTCAATACCCTGTCATCACGTATATCCTGATAGCTGTACTTGCTGACTGATTGACCGGAGCCGTCGGCTGCTGCGTTTTCCGTTTCGGGAGCAACCATTCTTTCATTGTATATTTCCCAACCGGACGGTATGATATGCGTCAGTGCCAGATTAGTGTAATCGGAAGTACCGCTAATATTGGATATTGAGGTGATAGCCATAAAGTCAGTTCCCTGTATGATGTCATTGACAGAGAGCGGTGTACCGTTTAGGTTAGCATATCTTATATCCATGCGGAGGTTATCGCTGATAGCTGGTAACGTATCGTTTAATAACTGCGTACGTGTGATAAGGTCTACGCTAAGTGCTCCCTTTCCTTGATTCTTCACAGAAACAGTGCCGGATTTTGGAGTGGTAGCGATCTCTTTTTCAAACACAGCTTTGGCTGATTTTACAGCCGGTTGCTGTTTATCGTTCCATGACCATACAAAATCCAGTGTGCCTGATAACTTTTCTGCCAGACGTCCCATTGCCATCAGAGCAAAAGCGGTAGATTGTGTACTGAACCAATCCTCTTGTGACAGATTCTTAGAAACGACTTTCGCTTGTTGTAAAGCATCCCGTTCCCGGTTCATCAGGATGAGTGTTTCCAAAATCATTGCTTCGTCACGATCGGAAGAACCGTAAATCTGATTCATGGAAGAGTAGGGGTTCACCGTTGTTTCTACATTATACACAAGTTCTTCAGCCGGTTTCATCTTTCCGGTCAGTGCGTATGCGGCTGCCAGTCTCCATTTGGCCTGAATTGATAATCCGGTCTGTTCTTTCATTCGGTTCATAGCTCCATATTCCGGTACTCCTGCCAATGCAAGGGTATATAAACGGAAAGCTTGTTGCAATTCCGACTGCCATTGCTGCCAACCGCTTGCCTCCTGTGGCATACGCCAGTTTTGTGCGGCTGCACGTTGGAAGCGCTTCCACTTGTTCAGTACATTCGCATGAACGGCATATCCTTTTTCTTGTGCCAGCGTCAGGAACATTCCAGCATAAGAACTAATCCATTCGTCGGCAGCAGCATTCCCCGGCCAATATACAAATCCGCCGTTGGGGAGCTGACGACCATAAATCTGCCGGATAGCTTCCTGTACATTCGTCTTTATCTTTTCGGCTTCCGTCTTATCTATCGTCTTGAATTGAGCGACAAACAGAAGAGGCAGAGCCTTGGAAGTCAACTGCTCCGTGCAATGGTGCTGATAATTGTATAAGAAGTCGAACCGACGGCTGATATCTACCGAAGGTATGCGGGATACTTCCAGCTTGATCTGATTATTTGCGGAAGAACTGCTTAGGTTGTATGACAATTCTTTGCTTTGTCCGGCTTCTATCCATTGACTGTTGCGCAGGGTTACTACCGGATTCGGATTGCGTACGTCTATTTCAATGGTTTCTTTGGTTTGTTGTCCGCTGCCATTTGCTGTCAGGTGGATCGTAGCCTTTCCGGTTTTGCTGCCTGTTTTTAAGGTAAAGAAGACAAGCTGGTCTCCCGGTTGGGTGAATTTGAGCGATTGTTGGTTAGTTCCTACAATCTGTACTCCTCCACCGGATGCCTGAAGGGATACGGTCACATTCTTTACTTGATTCTCCATCGCAAAGATATTGACCGGAACGGTAATTTCTTCCTGAATACTAAGCACACGGGGCAAAGTAGACAACATCATCAATGGAGTTCGTACGAAGGCAGTCTTTTCCGCATTGCCATAAGCACCGTCCTGTCCGGCAACCACCATGGCACGTACCGAACCTACGTACATCGGAAGTTTCAATGTATGCGTCTGGCTCTTTCCTTTTCCCAGATAGAAAGGACCTATAAACTTGACTACCGGTTTAAAACGGTTTGCTTTAGCATCGGCAGGTTTCAGTGTGGCGTCTCCACCTGTGCTGAAAAGCGAACTGTAGCTTCCGGCAGAAGCTCCCAATACATTATCATACATATCCCATGTCTGGATGCCAAGCGCTTCGCGTGAATAGAAATCATTCCATGGGTCCGGGGTCTTGAAGTTGGTAAGATCCAATAAACCGTCGTCTACAATCGCCAATGTATAAGTCATCGGTTTACCGCTCTTTTCGCTGACGGTCACGTTGAAGTTGGTTTCCGGGCGTAACACTTCCGGCATCTGTATCTGCGGTTGCAATACTGTCTGACTGTTAGTGACAAATACTGGAACAACACCGTACATACGGATAGGCAGGTCGTTGACTGTTTGCGCATGAGGCTGTAACAGACTGATATGCAAATATACGTTCGGAGTCATCTCCGGCGTAATCTTGAATGTATATTTCGTATCTCCTCCGTTGGAGACTTCTATCCATTCCTGACGTAATACTGTCGAACCGTTTTCGATAGATACCAGTGCACGTCCTCCCGCTGCTGCAGGAATAATGGCTGTGGCTGTTTCTCCAATTTCATACGAATCTTTGTTCAGAGAGAAAGCAAGCATCTTGATACCGCTGGGATCTGTTTTGCTCGAACGTCCGCGCCATTCCGGCCAGTCTATATAAACGGTTCCTCCAGTGGCATGTCCGCTCTCTTTGTCTTTTACGTAAACCAAATATCGTCCCCATGACGGATAATCGATGCGGAACTTGAAGGATGCTTTCCCGCCTCTTGTCTGTAAGTTGCCGCTGGCAACAGGTGTGATGGAACTGTTGTTGATGTAAGTGCCAAAAGATTCACCGCTGTTCTCCCACCACCAGCTCCAGCCGATGCGGTATATTTTGTATTCTAGATTAGTACGGTTCACTAACTGTCCCTGCGTGTTTACAGTCACAATATCGAATACGTGATCTTTGTCCGTTTCAATATATTTGCCTTTCGGTTGGTTCAAGTTGATACCGACGTAAGATGTAAATGGCGAGAACGGGATTGTTTGGGTGTAGATGCTGGCATCTCCTCCCGGTTCGAATACACGGGTGGTGAAAGTTGCATTCAACATACCCGGTGCTTCGGTTGCGGTCGGAACTTTCAGTGTGACGCTGGTTTTTCCTTCTGCATCCAGTGTACCGTCGAATATATCAGTTTTGATAGTTGTGAAATTCGTGGCCGGATTATTGAAGATATATTGTCCGTAATTCTTAAACTGTGTATTCACTTTAGATAAAGACATTTCTATTTTAGCTTTCAATTTGGAGGCAGTGGCTCCTGTCAGCCAGGTTGAAGTGAGTGGGGCGTAGACATCCTTGTCCGTAGCTTGAAGAATCTTCGGCAATGCCAGGTTTATTTTCAAGCGGTTGGGCTTTATGGTTTCGATACGCAGACCTTTGTGGAAGGTGGTTCCTCCTACTTTAATATATGCATTCCAGAGCCCGGTTGGATCTGTAGCCTGTGTCGGAACGTCGAATGTATAAAATCCGTTCATTCCTTGCGTTGAAATCATTTTGGTGTAGAACTGTCCTCTCGGATTGTATATTTCCAGTGCTACGGGATGCTTGTCGGGGATTCTCTTTTCGCGGTCCTCCAATATAAAGGAAATGTACAATGTGTCTCCCGGTCGCCATACTCCTCTTTCGCCATATATGAATCCTTTCAATCCCTTTTGAATATCTTTTCCTCCTACATCGAATCTGCTGACGGACTGTTCTTCACCGTCTACGACACGCACATACGCCTTTTGCTTTTCCGATTCTGCCACGATAATGAAAGGTACGCCCTTCGGAGTGATTTCAACGAACCCGTCTCCATTGGTCTCTCCCTTTCCTATGGGCTGTAACTGGAAGTTATATGCTGTTACTTGTGCTTTTCCTATCGGTTTGGTGTCCAAAATATTGCTTACGGCAATCCATAGTTTGTTCAGTGAATTCCGTTTTACAATCATCCCCAGATTGGAAGCAAACACATTACATGCAGCAATTCGGTCTGAATTCATATAATAAGATGGATGGCATGGATTGTCGCGTTCCGTCCATCGGTACACGCTCCAGTCCATTGTTCCTCCGTTGTAATAATAGTAAGCTTCGGGCGTATTCCAGATGGCTTCATCTTCTTCAGACAAGACACTTCCGCTTACTTTGGTCAACCCGTCGGATGTGTTACTGTCGGCGAATTTCATATCCTGATTCTCGTTTCCTCCACAAGGATAAGCGGAGTATTCCTGACGGAATGAAAGTATGACACGGTATATGGCACCCGGCTCCTGATGAATCAACCCGGCAAGGTCTATTGAGTAATCTCCCCAATGATGAATATCTTTGGAAGCATCTTTGGCAAGCCATAATGTTTTCTTGTAAACCAGTCTTCCCGAGCGGCGTAGTTCATTGGTCGAGGCGAGTGAATTGGTTTGCATGAACATCAATACATTATTCTCGAAGATACGAATCACGCTCAGGTCCACAGCATACAGGTTGACAGCCCTGAAAGGAATAATCAGACTTTTCGAGTCGGGCAGGATGGCGGCGGAGGTAGACATTTCTACTTGTGGTTTCAGACTAACTTCACTGAACGAGATCGTATGTGAAGTTCCCAGCGCTTTACCTTGACTGTCTTTGACTCCTTCATGGATATTCAACGTCAGTTTGTTCTGTGTGTTTGCTTCGAAATAGATGAAGACTCTGTTCTCGCTGATTTGGAAGATAGATGAAGAGACTTCCGGAATCTCAATCAGTCCTTTTAAATCCTGGGTAGTGGATAAAGGAGCGGAGAAAACAATCTCAATTCCGTTTTCCGGTTGTTCAATGCGTTCGGCAGACATAAAACGGAAGCAATCTTTAGCCGGTATCAGCACTTCTTCGCTTTGTTTGCGGTCAATGCCGGCTGGGTTACCATTGGCTGTAATGGTCAATGGGTAATCATCAGCTTCTCTGGGTATTTGTCTGATGTTGAACTGATACCGGGTAAGGTTGTCTGTCGCGGTGACTTCTACCGGATAACTCTTCTTGCCATCGCTGGCAGTCAGCATCTTTTCCACTTCCTCTTTTTTCACTACATCGCTGAAGCGTATTTCTCCTTTAATATTTATTTCATCCGGTTGGGTAGCTGTAATTGGTAACGACTCCAACTGCAAAGTGAAGTTACGTTCCTGCACACGGAATGAGAAGTTGAACTCTTTTAGTTTTTTGTCCACTTCGATGAAGTCTCCCAGTTGGAAAGTTCCTTCGTAGAGCGTTCCCGGTTTCAATGTTCCTTCTTCCGGCACAAACTCAATGGTGTTGTTGCTTACCCAGTATGCTTTTCCTTTTAATGAAGGGGAAAAGCTGAACGGATTGTTTTTTAACTCACTGTTCAGATCCACCATGGGTTGGTCATGGGTCAACTCTATGCGTATGGTTGAATTCTGTGAAATAACTCCTCCCGTATACGCATTTACATACGGTGCATAATCGGCAGAAGGAATGATGT
>ERZ857955.1692-NODE-1692-length-16466-cov-3.524282_pt1 | contig 16466 bp, 10 predicted proteins | sample MGYA00519956_ERZ857955 | MGnify/ENA primary metagenome ERZ857955 (study PRJEB31778, sample SAMEA3449378) | human gut metagenome | biome: human gut; feature: human-associated habitat; material: faeces | place: United Kingdom | collected 2010/2012 ...
GTTAAGCACGCCGCCAGCGTTCATCCTGAGCCAGAATCGAACCCTCCACAAAAAACTTCATGAAAAGCATCCGAATAGATGACTCTCAAAACAAAAATTGACGAGCACGTCCTTAAGGAAGGACGCCCTCAAAAAACCTCACCCCTCATCAAACCCTCCCGGGTACCCGACCACCACGACAGGCAATCAGGCGAGGAATGAACTGGCAATCATTGACTATAAAGAAGTAGTACAAACACGCTCTTGAGTTCTCAAACCACCACCACACCAGCCAGACGGGAAACCAACCAGAGGAAGGAACCCGCCGCGCTGAGCGGCAACAGGTGAATAACTTACACGCATGTCCGGATTCACGCAAATCAAGGCACGCAAAAACCCAAGGAATCGGCATAACAGCGCGGTTCCCTCGGCGTGTCGCACAGAGCCCACTTTGCTCTGATGAGGCTAGGTTAACCCCTCAAATGTTTCTGAAAAGCATCAAATCCACTATTCGGCTGGCGTGTCGCGAGAGTTTTCAGCTTGTCGGCCCTGCGTTCATCTCTCGGCAACCACACTGCCGGCGCACAATCGGCGCATGACAGCGCTCCGTCATCGGATTTCGTTCATGAATCGCGGGTATACCTGTAGTTATGACCAAGAAGATTGCTGTATTAACCGGGGCGGGCATTTCCACGTCCGCCGGCATCCCTGATTTCCGCGGTCCGGACGGTGTGTGGACCAAGCATCCTGACCAAATGAGCGTTTACGACATCGATCTGTTCCTGCGCAACAAAGAGGACCGCGAGTACTCCTGGCGCTGGCAAAAGGAATCGCCAGTATGGAATGCGCAGCCCGGCACTGCGCATAAGGCGCTGGTCAAGCTGGAACAAGCCGGCATGCTGACGCTGCTGGCCACGCAGAACTTCGATGCGCTGCATGAGAAGGCCGGCAACAGCGACAACGTCATCGTGAACCTGCACGGCACTATCGGCACCTCGCATTGCATGAAGTGCCATCAGGAATATGCCACGGCGGACATCATGGCCCGTTTGGATGAAGAGCCCGACCCACATTGCCATCGCAAACTGAAGTATCGTGGCGATATGCCGTGCAATGGCATTATCAAAACCGATGTGGTGTATTTCGGTGAGGCGTTGCCGGACGGCGCGATGGAGAAGTCGTACAGTCTGGCCACCAAAGCCGACGAACTATGGGTAATCGGATCGACCCTTGAGGTGTACCCGGCGGCGAGCATTGTGCCGGTGGCCGCGCAGGCGGGCGTGCCCATCACCATTATGAATATGGGTCACACGCAATATGACCATCTTGCGAGCCGCTTGATTCATGAGGATATCGCCGTTGCCCTGCCGAAGTTGGTGGACGAGACGATTGCGGAGAACAAGTAGCCCTCAGCATAACGAAAGCGCCGGTGGGTGGGTTAAGCAACTGATGATTGTCGGTTAACCACCCACCGGCGCTTTTGCGCCACCTCCCGCCAGCGGGAGGTATTGGAGCACACTTCTGCGCGGCTTCCCGCCAGCGGTATTGGAATCAGTAGATGCGCTTGGGCTGGAATCCGGCTTCCCTGAGTGCCGCGAGGATGCGGTCGATGTGCTCGGGGCCGTTGGTCTCGACCGTGACGCCGAGAGACACCGCGTTGGTGTAGTGGCCGGATGCCTTGAACTGGTCGTGATCAAGCTGAATGACGTTGGCGCGCTGCTCGGCAAGCAGGGTGGCCACCTTGACGAGCTGGCCCGGAGTATCCGGCAGCTCGACCTCGAAGTTCATGATGCGGCCGCGGGCGATCATACCTTTCTGAATCACCGCACCCATGGTCACGGTGTCGATATTGCCGCCGGACATAATCGGAACCACCACGTGCGGGCCGGTGGCGGCGGCGAACTTGCGCGAACGCAGGTTCAGGTGTTCCAGCGCAGCCAGCGAAACGGCGCCGGCCGCCTCGACCACCAGCTTATGCTTCTCGAGCATGAGCAGAATCATTTCGTTGATGTCGCGCTCGGTGACGGTGACCAGATCGTCCAGGAACTCGTTAATCAGAGCGAAGGGCAGGTCGCCGGGGTGCTTGACCGCAACACCTTCGGCGGAGGTAACCACATGGTCAGCCGGAGACACACGACCCGCGGCCAGCGAGTCCTTCCAGGCCGGTGAGCCCTCCGGAATCGCACCGATTACGCGCACTTCAGGCTTGAATGTCTTGATGGCGAGCGCCACGCCGGCACCCAGGCCACCACCACCGAGCGGCACGACCACGTCAGTGACGTTCGGCACGTCTTCAAGGATCTCCAGACCGATGGTGCCTTGGCCGCAGATGACTTCGTAATCGTCGAATGGCGGCACGTAAATCATGCCTTCCTTGTCGGCGAGCTCAGCAGCGTGGGCGGCGGATTCATCGAACACATCGCCGTACAGCACCACGTCGGCACCGTAGGCCTTGGTGGCATCGACCTTCAGCGGCGGGGTGATCTGCGGCATGCAGATGGTGGCCTTCGCACCACGCTCACGGGCCGCATAGGCCACGCCCTGGGCATGGTTGCCTGCGGATGCGGTGACGATGCCACGGGCGATCTGCTCTTCGGTGAGCGATGCGATCTTGTTGTACGCGCCGCGAATCTTGAAGGAACCGGTGACCTGCAGGTTTTCCGGCTTCAGGAGAATCTCATGACCGGTCATCTCGCTCAATACCGGCGAAGGGATAATTTCCGTATGACGGGCAGTCCCTTTGAGACGTTTGGCGGCCAGCTTCAGTTCGGCTGCATGATCACGCTGCAGCGCCTTCAAAACATCCTTTTGTTCCATAGCTTTCCATTGTAAGCACCACAATGCCGAGAGACACCGGCTATCTCGCTTCACAGAGGTACATTCGGCCTCTTGCAGACAGCTATCTGCTTTTCACAGGGGTACCGAGCATCGAAAACCCCGGGTATAAGCCTTGATTTTTCAACGCTTATACTCGGGGTTTTGACGTTACGGTACCTCTTTCAAGGCGGATAGCATTTCGCAATAGCCCTGAAGTATCTCTGTGAACGGAGAAAGGTACTCAATCCGCTACAATCGCTCCAATCGCTACAGCTGAATGACGGCGGCCTCCCAAGGATCGAGCTCACGGTTGGCGAGGGAGGCCACGGCGTGCGGGGCATCATACGTGCTGATTACCACGTTCGACTCGGTGATTCCGGCGGCGGCCAGTTCGGCGGTTTCGCGCGGTAGATCAACGGTTCGGCCGGACATGTTGACCACGACCAGCAGCTTCTCATCGCCGAGGGTGCGGGTGAAGGCGTAGACATGCGCGTCATCCGCATCGAGCAGATGCCAGTCGCCGGCCGCCACGACAGGCATGTCGTGGCGCAGCGCGATGAGCTGCTTGTAGAAGGCATATACCGAATCCGGATCGTCGAATTCGCCGGCCGCGTTGATCGCCGCATGGTTGGGATTGACGGAGATCCATGGCTCCTTAGCGGCATCCGGCGCAGTGAAACCGGCATAGACAGAGCCGTCCCATTGCATCGGGGTACGCGAATTATCACGACCGCGCGCGGCGATACCCGCCAACATCGATTCGGGCGACTGCACTTTGGCTTCCTCAACCCTTTGACGGTAAGCGTTCAGGGACTCGAGGTCACGGTACTGGTCTAGGCGCGTGAAGTGGGCGTCGGTCATGCCTAGCTCTTCGCCCTGATATATGTACGGGGTGCCGCGATGCATGTGCAGCATCAGGCCAAGTGCCTTGGCCGAACGCACACGAGATTCCTCCGAGGAGTCATCACCCCAACGAGAAACGACGCGAGGCTGGTCGTGGTTACCAGTAAACAGGCTTGCCCAGCCTGCATTCTTCACGGCCGCTTGATAACCGGCCATAATGCTCTTGAGCTTCGGCAGGTCAAGTGGCAGTGGCTTCCATTTGACGCCTTCGCAGTCAAAATCAACGTGCTCGAATAGGAAGAGCATGTCCAGCTCGCCGTTGGCGGGGTCGGTGATGTATTCGTTGCGCTGTGCGGTAACGCCGGGAGCCTCGCCCACGGTGAGGAAGCCCTCACGGCCTTCGAACACTTCACGGCGCATTTCGGCCAGGAATTCGTCTTGGCGAGGGCCGTCCGCGCAGAACGGATTCGGGTTGGAATAGCCTTCCTCACCCACGGGCAGATCGTCCAGCTCGGAACCGTACTCGCCGGGCAGCTTGCCAGACAGGTCCGTGCGCTTGGAAATCAGCGTAATCACATCCATGCGGAAACCGTCAACGCCGCGGTCAAGCCACCAGTTCATCATGTCGTATACCGCGCGGCGCACAGCCGGATTTTCCCAGTTGAGGTCCGGCTGCTTCTTCGAGAACTGATGCAGGTAGTATTCGCCACGCTCAGGGCAATACTCCCATGCAGAACCGCCAAAGTAGGAGCCCCACTGGTTGGGCTCGGCACCGGGCTCGCCGGCAGTGGTGCCGGGACGGGCGGGACGCCACCAATACCAGTCGGCGTGCTCATCATCCTTGTTTTTGGACGCTTCAAACCAGGCGTGTTCATCGGAAGTGTGATTGGCAACAAGATCCATCACGATCTTGAGCCCGCGCTTGTGGGCCTCGGCCAGCAGCTCATCCATGTCGTCGAGTGTGCCGAACAGAGGATCAATGTCCTGATAGTCGGAAATATCGTAGCCATTATCGTCTTGCGGAGACTTGTATACCGGGGATAGCCACAGCACATCCACGCCGAGGTCGGCCAGATAGTCGAGCCGTGACGTAATGCCCTTGAGATCGCCGAGGCCGTCGCCGTTGGTGTCTTGGAAGGAACGCGGGTAAATCTGGTAAACGACCGCATTGGACCACCACGGATTTGGGGTGGCACCGTTGGTGCGGATGGAATCTGGAATTACTGTGCGTTGTGAAGTGGTCATCGTTGGCTCCTCCATTATTTATGGTCTACATTGCCTGTTGCTCATAGTCTAAAAAGCGCTGAATTACATTTCCATTGGGGAACTGCGTTGGTGTGCCGGAAACAAAAACTGCAAAGAGCCGGAAGGCACTGCTACGGCTCAATTCTCATAAGCTGCACATGCTATTTAGCAACATATGGGCCCTTTCGCTGTTTGTGGTGGGTGACTGTGCCGTGGGGTGATGTTGGTCGGGTAGGTTGGAGGCATGGATGCCTCTCACCTGTTCACCGCCGCGCTTCGGCTGCGGTCGCCTTGGAGGGTCGGGTCTGCGGACTTCCGTGACGCCGACGTCGACGGGCGGGAGCCGCACATCACGATCGGCTTCGAGCCCGGCAGAGGGTTCATGCTCCTGTTCGAGGCGTGGGTGTGGCTATATCGCCTGTGCTCGTGGATGATGCACTCGAGGCTCGAACCTATGAAGGAGCTCGCCCGCTTGTTCCGCCGCCACTTCGCCACCATAATCTACCTGACCTGCGGCAGCTCACATATTAACGGTTCTTCTGATTGCGACGCGCAAGAGCAACTTCGGGCGCGCTTGGATTGTCTGCTTGAACCCACTGGTGCAGGGATAGATGATTTAGTTGACACGCCTGCGGGAATCTGGTGGGGATTTCGCTGGCACACCGGATTTCAAGCAAACCCCGCCTCGGGAACCGCTCCGGACTTCGGCGTTGGCCCGGTTCGTATGTCAATCGATTGCCGTCTGAACCGGGACAGAATCCGCTGTCCCGGTTCGCGATTTTTGTCCTTTTTTACAAACAGGGACAAGCCAATCTCCGCAGGTCATATGCTCCGTAATACAAAATCGGCGGAATAGAGCCGATCCCGGAATCAACATGTTGTCCCGGTTTTCACATAAAACGATTGACATTCATACCGGGACAATGAAAATTGTCCCGGTTCGTGAAAATCGCCCGAAACCGCGAACCGGGACAGCGGATTCTGTCCCGGTTCGCGCGTCAAACGGTTGATATGTGGACCGGGACAAGCCAGTGGCACGGCGACACAGCAGATGCGCTCAATTGCACCGTAAGCCGTACGGTTTCGTCACTTTTTCATTCGCACAACGAGCAAAACCACATGACCTTTGTGCGCCACCGCCACATCAACCGACCGTCGCCTTTATTGTGGCGGTTTCCAGTATGGCAACAGGACAGAAGAGCCTCCTCCGGTGAGAGCCGGAGGAGGCTTGGGTGGAAGCGGACCTTTACTTCACAGAGTCCTGCAATTCAGGACTGGCCTACGGCCAGACCCAACATGACCTCGCGAGTACGCGACCTATCCGGCCGCCCGGGCCGGGAAACAGCCCACGGGGCTGTTTCCTTAATCGGCTCGTCTCGCTCGACGCGGTGAAGTAAAGCAGCGCCTGCGCTGTTTTACTTCACCGCTCCCCTCATCACACCACCGACGACCCACTTTTGGGCGAAGATGTAGACGATGAGGATCGGGGCCATGGCCATCAGGTAGCTGGAGAAGGCCATCGGGTAGTTGGTGGCGAACTGCGAGCTGAAGACGTACTGGGCGAGCGGGATGGTCTGGTTCGACTGGTCGGTCAGGATGATCAACGGCAGGAGGAAGTCGTTCCAGGCCCACAGTGCGGTCAGGATGGCGATGGTGGCGTTAATCGGGCTCATCAGCGGGAAGATGATGGTCCAGAAAATGCGCCACGTGGATGCGCCATCGATTCGGGCCGCCTCTTCCAGCGAAACCGGAATCGAACGGATGAAGCCAGTGGCGATGAACAGGTTCGTGCCCAGGCCGAGCACCGTGTACAGAATGATCAGGCCGACCTGGTTGTCCAGGTGCAGGGAGCCCATCTGCTTCGCAATCGGCAGCATGACGACCGGGAACGGCACGAACATGGCGGCGATGAAGAAGTAGTACAGGAAGCGGAAGAAGCGCTTGTCCATGTTGCGGGCCACGGCGTAGGCCACGAAGGTGTTGGTCAGCAGGGTGAGCACCACGGCGGCCACCGTGATGATCGCGGAGTTGAGCGCGGCCTTCGGGTAGTTGACCTTGGCGGAGGCGTCGGCGAAGTTGTGCCACTGCCACGAGGTGGGCAGGGCGAAGGTGCCGGCTTCGGCCGGAGTCTTCAGCGCGGTGACGATGGTGAAGTAGAGCGGGATCAGAATGGTCAGGCTCAGCACGGCCACGGCGGCGGTCAGCCACCAGTTGATCTTGTGGTCCCTGCGGAACTTGGCGGGCTTGCCGGACTTGGACGGGGTAACTGTTGCAGTAGTCATTTCTTATCCTCCCCTAAATCAGATCTGTTCCTGGCTGCGGGAGATGCGCAGCTGTACGAAGGCGATGATCGCCAGCACGATGAAGAAGAGCACGGCGTTTGCGGTCTGGTAGGCGTACTCGCCACCGGTCAGGCCACCCTTCCAGATGAGGTAGGTGACGGTTTCGGTGGAGGAGTTCGGACCGCCCTCGGTCAAGGCGACGACCTGATCGAAGGTGCCGAGCGCGTTCTTCATGGACAGCACGAGGTTGATGGTGAAGAACGGTCCGATCAGCGGGAATGTGATCTTCCAGAACTTCTGCCAGGCGTTGACGCCGTCGATGGCGGCGGCCTCGTAGATTTCGTCGTCGATGGTCTGCAGGCCGGCGAGGTAGATGAGTACCGAGTAGGCGATGCCCTGCCAGACGGCGAGGAAGACGATTGGGATCCAGCTGAGTTGCTCATTGGTCAACAGCGAGGTGGACAGCCACTTGATGCCCAGCGCCTTGCCGAGCTCGGGCAGCGGGTTCATGAAGATGTACTTGAACACGTAGCCGATGACCAGCACGGAGAGGGTGTAGGGGATGAAGAAGATGGCTCGGAAGCCATTCTTGAAGGCGATCTTCGAGTTCAGCAGCACCGACAGGAACAGGGCGATCACATTAATCAGCACCGTGATGAGAATGGCGATGAGGAACGTGAACAGGTAGGCATGGCCCACTCGGTTGTCCTGGAAGAGGGCGATGTAGTTCTTCAGTCCGATGAACTTGTAATCGCCGTAGCCCTGCGAGTTGGTGAAGGAATACTTTACGCCATCAAGAAATGGCAGGTACAGGAAGAAGGCGAAGATGATGGCCGCCGGAACCACCATCCAGTAGTAGGCGGGGTCCACTTTGCGGGTGGAGAAGGCGGAGACCTTCTTCTTGGCCGGTTTCTTGGCAGCGGTCTTGGTTGCGGTTGCGTGTGACATGATGTTCTCCTCTCCTACCGATCACTCGAAGGTCCTGGCTTGGACCTTGTCCCATTCGGTCTGCATCTGGTTCAGGAAGCGGTCGGTGTTGCCGGAGGTCACCATGGTCTGCAGGTAGCCGCCGATGTTGATGGACGAAGGAATGTAGTGGTCGCAGAAGTCGGCCAGTCGGTTTTCCTCGAAGAACGGGCGCACGGTTTCCAGCGCATCGTTGCCGAAGTAGGTGTCCTTCAGCGGCGTGATGGCGGACTGGGCGTCGGCGTAGGCGTCAAGCTGATCCTTCTGCATGAGGAACTCGACGAGCTTCATCGCTTCCTTGGGGTGCTTGGTGTTCGCACCGATGGTGAGCATCACGTCGTCGCCGGCGGTGAGGATCTGCTCGCTGGCGTCATCGGTGGCCGGCATCTGGGCGAAACCAAGTTCGATATCGGGGTTGATCAGCAGGATCTGCGGGATGGCGTAGGTGCCGAGCGGGATGATCGCGGCCTTGCCTTGGGCGAAGTTCTGCGTGCCCTGCTGGTAGGTGACGCCGGTGTCCGCAGTGGAGTAGGTGAAGAGCTCGGATTCCTTCTCGACTGCGGTCTTCCACAGTTCCTGGAACGTGGTCTTGCCTTGCTTGAGCTCGGTGTACTTCGATTCGGGAACCAGCGTGCCGGTCAGGGAGGCGAGCGGTGCCTGGGTGGTCCAGGCGTCGGCCACGGAACCCTGCAGCGGGTTGATGCCGGCGTCCTTGAAGGTGTTGAGCATATCGGTGAACTCGCTCCAGGTGGTCGGCGGATTCTCCGGGTCAAGGCCAACCTTGCGGAACAGAGCCTTGTTGTAGATGTAGCCGGAGGCGTTACCCGCGAAGGGCAGGCCATACAGGCGCTTCTTGGAGGAATCGGTGGTCTGCACCAGATTCTTGGCGATCTGCACCATGCCGGGGTTGAGGGTGTCCACAATGGGTTCATCGGTGAAGTCGTAGAACACACCGGAGGCGGCGAAGTTGCCGAAGCTGATGTCGCCGTTGAAGGTGATCACGTCCGGCACACGATTCTTGACGAAACGGGTGCGCAGATCGGTCTGGGCGTTGGCGGAGTTGTTGATGTTGACCTTGATGGTCGGGTTCTGCTTCTCAAAGTCGGCGACCATGGACTTGAACTGGTCGGCGGCCTCGGACTTGAACTGGAAGAAATCCAGCGTGACGGTGCCTGCGGTGCTGGAGCCGCAGCCTGCCAGGCCGAACCCGACGGCGATCGCGCACATCACGGCGGCGGTGCGCACGGCCAGACGCTTCAGTCTAGGCGTTGCATGTGGGGAATCGGACAGCATAATTGTTGACTCCTTTATCTTTCTTTTCCTCCGGCTTCGGTGCCGGCGGTTCTTCCACTTTCCAAGGTAACGGTTCGGCCATTTCATTCCCAGCGCCAGCGAGCCCACTTGCGCAAGCAACAAAAAGCGCGGTATTTTGTGATTAACGCAATAAATACAGCGAAGGGGCTTGCATGTCTGATGTCAACGCGATTCCACAGTGGTTTTCCGGATCCGAGCATACGCATCGCGTGGCGGCGGCAATTGCCCAATACGGGCCGATAGCCCGCACTACGTTGGCACAGATGCTGGGACTGAGCCAAGGGGCCTTGTCCCGCATCACCAGCGATCTGATCTACGCCGGGGTGATCGAGGAGCTTCCGGCCGAGGCCGGCCCGTCAGGCAAGCTGCCCGAGCGATTCACGCCAAGGGAAAGTTCGGATCGTCGCGGACGCCCGCAGACTTCGCTGGTGTTGTGTTCGAACGCACGCACCTTCATTGGTGTCAAGGTTCATGGGATGTCGATTGTGGCCGCTGCGGTGAACGCGCATGGCGAGGTGGTGTCCGGCCGGCACGAGATGCCGATCGGGGCGGATCAGTCGGCTGAGTATGTGGTGTCGGCCATCACGCGGCTGGTGCGCGAATGTTCCGCCGATATCGCCTCTTCCGGACTACCCTCCCCCACTGCGGTGGGCGTTGCGGTAGGTGGGCATGTGGTCGACGATTCGATTGTGACGTTCGCGCCGTTCCTGCATTGGGACGGGGCCACGGACTTGGGGACGATGGTCACAGAGGCGACCGGCCTGCCGTGCGGGGTGTTCAATGATATCGATTCTCTGCTGGTGGATGCCTCCTGGTTCGGGCCGGGTGTCGGCGTGGATATGTTCGCCGTGGTGACCATCGGCGTGGGTGTTGGTTATTCGCTGGCCGTGAACGGCAAGCCAGTGCAGTACCCGGATAAGAGCTATGGTCTGGTGGGCCACGTGCTTATCGATCCGGAGGGGCCGCGCTGCACCAGCGGACATATCGGCTGTTCACAATGCTTGACTGACGATTCAATCGCCGAACAGTACTCTGCGATTGTGGGTCGCGCGGTCAGTTTTGAGGACTTTGCGCGCGATGCCAAGGAACGCGTGCCGCAGGCCACGCAGTTGGTGAACCGGACGTGTTTCCGGTTGGGATCGCTGGTGGCTACGGTGGCGAATATCGCGATGCCCGGGCATGTGATGATTGCCGGGGAGTCCGCGTTTTTGGCCAAGCTCGGCACCGATTCGCTACGTGACGGCATTCGTTTCTACCGTCACAGCCAGACCCAGCCGGTCAAGTTCACGATTATGAACCACGACTGGCAGCTCTGGGCCAAAGCCGCCGCCAGTCGCGTGATTGTGAAGCATATTGGGTAGGCCGTTCTTGGCTCCCCTCAGAGAGGGGAGCCAAGAACGTTGCTTCGCCACAGTTACTCCGCCACGACCAGCAATTACGGACTTGCCTATCGGCAAGGCTCAATCCCACCTTCGCTCAGCTGTCGCTTCGCTCAGGCCGTGGCTACTGACAGCCTACTAGGCTGTCAGCTTAACGCCACAGCCTTGAGCAATACTGCCTGCTGGGGGTGGAGGGACGGGGGACGAATGCCGTAGCGCTGCAGGGCTTCGCCGGTCAGGACTACGCCTTCCTCGTTCCACCAGCCGAGAGTGCTCTGGCCGTTGGTCAGACCGGTCAAATCCAAGCTCGGGTCAAGCGGGCTGACACGGTAGGTGCGCTCGGGGTCAAGTCCGGGCAGATGCACGGGCGCGGCCGGATAGGTCTGGCTGGTGGTCAGCTGGGTGAAGCGGTAGATGGCGGCGTCACGGTTCGGCATCACCATACCGTCCAGACGCACGGCCGGATCGTTGGAGTCGGCGTGCACGCAGGTGTCGATGGCGAACCAGTCGCGGTGCTTCTTGAATTCGGCCACCCACACGGCCAGCTTGGCGAGCGCCTCGTCCGGCTCCTTCAACAGGTTCCATTCGATGCCCATGTGACCGAAGAACGCCATGGCCATGCGCAGTTCCTGGCTGGTGGCGCGCTGGGTGGAGTGTGCGGGGCTGGCGCCCACGTGCTCGCCCATCATCGCCGGCGGCACCAGCAGCGAGGTGTAGCGCTGGATGTCCGCGCGCTCGACCGGGTCCACGCAGTCGGAGACCCAGATACGATCGGCGTGCTCCAGGATGCCAAGATCCACGCGGCCGCCACCAGAGGAGCAGCTTTCGATCTCAAGGCCCGGATGTGCGGTCTTGAGGCCCTTGAAGATGTTGTAGACGGCAAGGGTCTGCGCGTGCACGGCCGGGCGGCCGGAGCGGCGGGAACCGGGCTCGGTGACGAGCTTGTTGTGGTCCCACTTGATATAGTCGATACCAAGCTCGCCGACAAGCTGGTCCATGCAGCCGTAGATGTAGTCGAACGCATCCGGATTGGTCAGATCGAGCACCTGCTGAGTGCGGCCCTGCAGCGGCAGTCGGCCAGCGGTGGGCGAGAGAATCCAATCAGGGTGGTTACGGGCCACATCGGAATCGGGGTTGACCATTTCCGGCTCGAACCACAAGCCGAATTCCATACCCTTGGCGTGCACGTAGTCGGCGAGCGCCTTCAGGGACTTCGGGCCATCGGGCCAGACGTCCTGCGCAATCTGCCAGTCACCGAGGCCGGAGGTGTCGTCGCGGCGGGAACCGAACCAGCCGTCGTCCACCACGAATCGTTCCACGCCGGAGTCGGCGGCCTTGTCGGCGAGCGCCTTCAGCGTATCGAAGTTGTGGTCGAAGTACACGGCTTCCCATGTGTTGAGGATCACCGGACGGCCGTGCGAGAACAGGCGCGGGTGCAGGGAGCGCACGTAGGAGTGGAATCGGGCGGCGATCTCGTTGAGACCATCGCCATAGGAGCCGAACAGCCACGGGGTGTCGTAGGAGTTCTGGCCTTCGCCAGGGCCAGCGAGCGTCACTTCGCCGCCGAACAGGAGTTCGCCGCCGCCGATCACGCCGGTTGTGTAGGGCAGACGTTCGGCGGACAGCACGGAGTTGCCGCTCCAGCCCACGTGCACCGAATAGGCGTCGCCATGCTCGAAGCCGAAACCGGGCACGCCGGCGGTCAGGAGCAGGGATGCGTCGAAGTCAGGGCGGCCGGCGAGCTGCGGCTTTTCGAAACGGCCGACGGTCAGCGGCTGGCGCTGCGGACTGCGTTCACGTAGATGGTGACCGGTGGTGGTGAGGATTTCGCCGGCGGATTCGGGCAGCGGGAAGCCGAGCTCGATCTTGCCGATCTCGAGCGGGGCTCCGGCGTCTGCACCGAACAGGTTGGTTACGGTGGCCTTCTGACGGACCAGGCCGCCGGGGAGCAGTTCGAGGTGCCATTCGACTTCCACGCCCTGCTCCTCATCGCGCGCGGTGACTATGACGCCGGGCACGCGGACCGGACCGGTGGCACGGGCATGGCCGGCCACATCGGTGTAGCTTTCGCCGGACACGGCATCGAGGGTGGCTTCCAGCACGCCGCCGGCCTCGATATTGGTCACGGTGAACTTGGGGAAGAGCTCGACGCCGGCGCGGCGCAGCACCACGCGCTGCTCGCCAATCCAGCTTTCGGCCTGGGTGGGCAGGATAGACGGCCAGGCGGTGTCGTCGAGCGCGCCGGACACGCGCTGCGGCTTCAGGGCGTCATAGGCGGCCAGCAGGGTGTCGGGCTTGGCCAGCGGGCGGCCCCAGTGGACGATGTGCGGCAGGTCGCTGCCGGCAAACACCAGACCGATCGCCACATTGGCGGCGGGCTGGGTCAGGTAGACGGCGGTGAGTGCGGTGCCGTCAGCGGCGGCGCCGGTGAAAGTGGAGGTGTTCTCGGCCATATTGTCTCCTTCGACGTGTGTGGATTTGCATTGCACTACTGGTTTCGATGGTAGAAGAAATGGAATATGTTGCCTTGGTGCCGCGTGTTGGTTGCGTGAGGTAAGTAATGCGTCCGTGTCTATCGCCGCTGGGCGAAGAAATCAGTCAGGATGGACTGACACTCGCCTTCCAGCACGCCGCCGTGCACTTCAGGACTATGGCCGATATGCGGATCGCGCGGAATATCCCAAATCGAACCGCATGCACCGAGCTTGGGATCCCAGGCACCGAACGCGATGGTGCCGATATGGGTCTGGATGCAGGCACCCGCGCACATCGGGCACGGCTCAAGTGTGACGGCCAGCGTGCAATCGGCGAGATTCCAAGCGCCCAAGGCTTGGGCCGCCTGACGCATGGCGATGATTTCGGCGTGGGCAAGCGGGTCGCCATCAGCCTCACGCGTGTTGTATCCGCGCCCGACAATCTGGCCGGCCGCATCCAGCACCACCGCACCAACCGGTACGTCACCAGCGGCTGCGGCCTGACCGGCCAGTTCCAGTGCGCAGCGCATCGCCTCGTCATATTCCATACCAACGAGTGTATGCCTTTTTCTCATATCGTCTCATGATGTGCATAATCGGCCGCAATCTTAACGTTTTCTTCATGGTTCCCATATACTTTTGGTGGAGAAAAAATACGAGAAGGCGGCAACATGGCGGTATTTGAGCTCATCCTATGCATCATTGCGGCGGTGGTGGTGAGCTCGTTTGCCAGTCGCTTCGTACCGAAGGTTTCCACACCGCTGGTCCAGATTGTGCTGGGCGTGCTGGTTACGTATCTGCCGTTTTTCCCGGATGCAACGCTCGACCCGGAACTGTTCATGGTGCTGTTTATCGCGCCGCTGCTGTATCTGGAAGCGCACGAAATCGATAAGTCGGCGTTGCTGAAAACGCTGGATCTGAGCCTATCGCTGGCTATCGGACTGGCTATCGTCACGATGGCGGCGGTCGGATTCACTTTGCATGCCGTCTGGCCGTCCATCACCTTAGCCTCAGCCTTAGCACTCGGCGCGGCACTCGGCCCGACCGATGCGGTGGCCGTCAGCTCCCTAGGTAAAGAAGCCTCGCTGACGCAGCGTCAGCGCAGCGTGCTGAAAGGCGAATCACTCTTCAATGACGCTTCCGGCATCGTCGGCTTCCAGTTCGCTCTGGCCGCCGCCTTCACTGGCGAATTCGCCGTGGGGCAGGCCGCCGGCGAATTCGTGATCTCCTTCTTTGGCGGCACCTTATTTGGCCTGGTGATAGCAGCAGCGGCCAACTGGCTATTCGAGACCGTGCGATCCCTCGGTTGGGAAACCACCACCACACGTATTCTGATGGAACTGTTCCTGCCCTTCCTGCTGTATTTGGGCGCGGAGGAATTCAATGTGTCCGGCATTCTGTCGGTGGTGGCCGCTGGCCTGTTCATCCGATTCGACCGTACCGGCGTGGGGCCGAATGTGGCACGTACGAATATCGTTTCCACTTCAGTATGGGGTGTGCTGAGTTTCTCGCTCAACGGTGCGGTGTTCATTCTTCTGGGCATGCAGCTGCCGCGCGCCATGAGGGCCAGCTGGTCTGACCCGTATATCAGCAATACCGTGCTGATCGGCATTATTCTGCTGGTCACTCTGGTGGTAATCGCGCTTCGATTCTTCTGGATTGCGGCCATGCTGCGCGTTGCGCGAGATACAATCACCGGCCAGCGCCGCAAAATGACACCCGAACGCTGGCGCTCGGCCGCAGTGATGACCTTTGGCGGCCCCAAGGGAACCATCACGCTGTCATTGATGTTTACCATCCCGTATTACATTGCCGGCGGTGCGCCGTTCCCGATGCGTGACGAGCTGATTTTCATTGCGTCAGGCGTGATTATCGTGACCTTGCTGCTGGCCAACTTCCTGTTACCGCTATTGGCCCCGAACCGTGGCAAGGATCCCAGCGCGGAAATGATTCCGGTGACCATCGATGTGTTACGCGCCACGGTGGAGGAATTGACCGGACGCATCACGCCAGAGAATCGCCGTGCGATTCTGATGGTAATCGACCAATACACCAAGCGCATCGGACGATTGCAGCAGCGCATCGGCGATACCGATCCTCAGGGATTCGAGCAATTGCAGATCGAAGCGCTGCATTGGGAAAAGGAATTCGTGCGCGACCGACTTGCCGACACCAAGGCGCATCCGGCGGCGGATACGGCCACGCAAGAGCTGAACGTCGAAGCCTGCGAGCGCATGCTTGACCAGATTATGAATACGCTGCGTCACACTTCCACTGATCCGACTTCGGGGCATGCGGTATCGCAGATTCGCGGTCGCTTACGCATGTTCCAGCGGCAGATGAGCAATTACGCCAAACGCACGGTGTCCAAGATTCGCCACACCACACCATTGGTGAGCGAGGACCAGATTTTCGCGCGCACCCGCGAACTGCAGGTCGAGGCGATTCATCATGTTATCGGTCGGCTTATTGACGAGATGGGCCAGGATACGTACAACACCGAGCATTGTTCGGCACTGTTGCTGGATTATCGTCGTGCCGAGGCTTCATTGCAGGCACGTCCGACCATGAGCGGCACTACGGAAACCATCACGCAGGTCGAGGACGTAAAGCGCGAGAGCTACGGTATCGAACTCGGTATGATTCAGGACATGTACGAAGCCGGCGACATCAACCGAGCCCAAGCCCGCTCCCTGAGGCGCAACATCTACGTTATGCAGGTCGATGCCGATTCCGGCATCTAGTTTCCTTGGCTCCCTTCTCTGAGGGGAGCCAAGTTGGGGATTGCTATTTCCGTATGATTCTCTTCAGTATGTGCAGTAGTGCTTGCAGTGCTCACTTCGCTCATGGGAGAACAGTCTATGACCGCGCCGGCCACAAGCGCCCTCGATGTCCGATTGCTGTGACGGCCGCGCCAATTCCAGTGATGGCGGCTGACTACAGCACGCCAGAGGTAATGTCGTTGTCGAGCAGCCACTGGCGCAAATCGGCGAACTCCTCAAGACTCACATTGTGATCCAGACCGTGGTAGCTCTTGGTTTTCAGCCACGTATGCTCTTCCAACCAAGCGGCGGTGGCGAACAGTTCGTATTTCGGGATTACGCCATCGTTCTTGCCGTACGTATAGAACACGGGGATATCGTAATCGGCCAGGCGAGAGTCGGCGG
>ERZ857955.1696-NODE-1696-length-16427-cov-8.569204_pt1 | contig 16427 bp, 21 predicted proteins | sample MGYA00519956_ERZ857955 | MGnify/ENA primary metagenome ERZ857955 (study PRJEB31778, sample SAMEA3449378) | human gut metagenome | biome: human gut; feature: human-associated habitat; material: faeces | place: United Kingdom | collected 2010/2012 ...
GATTTTTTTGCGTCTACCGCCAGCAGTTTTATGAACTTGCAAAATTCAGGCTAGGAATCATCGACCGAATAAATGGATTTTTTCAATAGCTCTTTGAAGACGAGCTTGCTTGCCATTGATGATAAAGACGTTGTCATAAACGGATGTTTCCGAGAAACTAAGGTATGGGTAGAAAGCCAGATTTCGATGGCCGTATTTGTTAGTACCCATTCAACCCAGTCGAAAAAAAACTATGAAGCGCTTGTGTATTTCTTAAGCATTTTGTACTTGAATGTCCTAAGTCTTTTTTCAAATGAGTACATAAACCTCGTTAAGCGCGGTACATAACAAAAAAGAAAATACAGTTTAAGTGTTTTTCTTGTAATATAATTTAGTTTGTATGCAACAATAGCGTCTTTTTTGTACAAAGATATGTCATATGGAAGATCGTCGTTTTTTTATCAAATTCAAAGTGACCTCTAAAAATTTACTGAAAACAATCATCTTTACGTCTTGTGATAAATGTCTTGATAAATCAAAACATGTTTTTCTGCCATTGGATAATCGTTTATTAAAATTTTTTTGATGTGTTAAAGATTCGGATACACATCTGTAGTAATAGAGAATTTTAGGAATATATACAAACTTTGATACTGACTTGGCAACTTTCAGACAAAATATTTCATCTTCAACTACATTTTTGTCTTCTGTAAATCTTATATCTCTAATTGCTTCAACTTTGTACAGTTGTTTCCAAACCATCCCTCCGCAACTGTACGTTGATTTCCATTCTCCATAAGAAAAAATCATTTTTATGAAGTCTTTTTCAGAAAGAAATTTTTCTGGATAAAAATTTTTCTCCTCGCAGGTTTCATTGGTGCTAGCATATCCACAAATTGAAACATCGACGTGATTCTTTATTAAACTACAAATATGAGTGCTCAAAAAGCAGGGGTCAATATAATCATCGCTGTCAACAAAAGCGATATAGCTGACCTCTTTATCTTTAAGTGCAAGATTTAATCCTACATTTCTGGCTGTTGCTTGGCCTTGGTTGTTTTGATCTATAACTATGATTCGACCATCCTTTTTCTTATAAAAATCCAATATTGCACTTGTGCTGTCAGTAGATCCATCATTTATTATGATTGCTATGAAGTTGCTGTAGTTTTGATTCAAAATGGAATCTAAGCACTGAGAAATATATTTTTCCGAGTTGAAAGTGGGGATGATAAATGCGGCTTTCTCTTGGCAGTTCATAGCTTCTTTATATCTCAGGCAAAATTAAATATTTGATATATGGGTGTGATGAATAAATTTTGATATGTAATGTATTATTTGTAAGAAAAAGTGCAAACGAATGAGATGTCATTATAGATGATAATGATATTTCAAAATAAGCGCTCTCTTGAAGATCGTTTTGTGATTCGCGCAATTAATTTAACGCTTCGAGTGTTGTTGTTTGGTGTAGGTAGATTACACGAACAGAATATATTTTTTACAAAAAGCAACGAGCAATGATCTGCTCCTTGTTTGAACTTTTTAGACTGAGTGTTGATGGCAAGTAATTTATCTGATGGCAGATCATATACATTAATAAATGACATGAACAGATAGCATTATGCAAACTTATATATTCTTTGTGAACTTTTTCGTCCTTTTTTTCTCGATATCTCAACCCTGACACCGATATAACTTCGGGGCAGAAGATCACCGCCAACCTGATCGCATTTTTTCCCCCGAGCCAGATGCCTGTGCCTATTCTTCCTGACAGCGAACTTTTTCGCAAGATTCAGCATGATCTCGTCGACACTGTCCATCAACGTGGCGCAAGGTTGTCGGCAATAGTGCTCAATATGTTCGAATTGCAGAGCTCGAGTTTCCCTGTTTTGCTAAGGTTTTGTTGCTATCTTAGATAGGGAACTTGCTCAAATGTACAGCAGGTATTGTGGCGAATGCTCTTCAAAACGGCTTGCCTCCAATTTCGTTGCTTTGGTTTGCGTGGCAATGTCCGCGAGGAAATCAACATTGACGGCGTTGCAGATGCGCCTTCTGGCGTGCTCAAGATTGATTAGTATCGTGATGTCTCGCCCCTCCCCAGTGCTGCGCCGTATAACCCACGTAACTGGCGCGGTTAAGGGTGCAGAATTGCCTACTTCTTCAAGTAAGTAGCTATAGAGTGCAGTCACAGCATTCGTAGACCACAACCGTGTGGATCATTTAAGCAAACTGGTAAATGAGCTGTTCTGGACTCGGAGTCCTTTTCCAACACGGGAATTTGGTTTCGTTGGCGCCTACGTATTCGGCCAATCGGGTAACACTATGATTTGCCTGTCAAGACGCTACCGAAATCGTCCATGGCTCATGGCGATCGAAGTTCTCTTGATTAAATCTACTGGCAAATGTACGGGAATCGCTTTCATCGGAACGGCTTGTAATTTGTGAGGTTCTGGCTTCCTGCTGTTCCTTCTTTTGGCTTCCTTTCTTCGCAACCTCCCACGGAAAGGCCTTGAAGGCGTAGCCGAAAGGGCTATTCGTGGGAGGTTGCGTGCCGACGCGGTTTACGATGCTGCCGTCGGCAACAGCATTAGCCGATCGTTAAAACGGTATGGCCTCATCCTCCGTCTCTGACTTACCATCGACAGCTTCGCAGTTGTAGGTTGCTGCATAGACAGCATCAAGCGACTCCTGACGTCTCTTGGCTTGCCACTTTGCGTAGTATCCCCAGACACGTACTCGCTCCGCCTTAGTTAACCCTCGGCAGAGCTCTCGCAGATTCGCAACCATGCTCCGTGTCGCATCGTTTAGATCCGATTGTTCGGCCAGGATTACCTTACGAATTCTTTGCATGTTCGGCCTCCTGTCGGATTTGAGCCATGGCGCCATACTTCTTGCGCATTGATTTGCCGCTCAGTTCGATGATGTAACTCTGGTTAATCACTCGATCCATGACGGCGTCTGCCTTGATTGGATCACTGAATTGCCCGTGCCATTGCTTGACCGGAACCTGGCCGACAATGATCAACGATCGAATTCCCATACGTTGTTCCAGAACAGTCAAGAAATCAGACGCGGTCTTGTCGTCCATTGCCTCGATACCAAAGTCATCAATGACCAGCAATTGCTTGTTAAACAGGGAATTGCGTAGATTGCTTACTTTGTTGTTGGCCTTGGCAGAATCAATCTCAGTGATCAGTTGCGCCATGTTGTAGTAGCTGACTGTGTAGCCGTGCATACAAGCCTGATAAGCCAACAGGCTTGCGATGTAGCTTTTTCCGCAACCGGTGGCCCATGGATAACAACCCATGGCTTCATGGGCGACTTGATCCACTCGCATTCACAAAGCTCTTCGAGCATCGAGCGATTCAGGCCTCGGCTTGCCTCCCAGTCAACGTGCTCGAGACGAGCCATATGCACTTGCGGCAAGCGTGCGTTCTTCAAGTTGCGGCTTTGACGTTTGTGTTGGCGGCAGCGTTGTTCCGCCTGCAGCATGCTCAACAACCGCTCTTCAAACGTCATTTGGCTGTACGCTGGTTTTTCCCATTGCGTCTGGAAGGTGGCAAAGAATTCCGGGATCTTGAGCTCCTTGCAGATTGTGGCGATTTCCTCTCTGCATTTGGTAAGCATCGTCATTTGTTTTCTCCCGTCGTTTGAGTGAGCAGTTGGTCGTAATAGGCGGATCCACGAATGTCTTCCGGACGCAGTTGACTTCGATCGCAACTCTTGCCTTCAGAGCGTCTGGTGCGGTTGTCGATGACGGCGTCGATTTCCTCGCAAAGAACCTTGTACGATGGAGTTAAGCGAGTGAGCGTTGCTTGACAGCACTTTTCAAAGAGCTCATTGCCGAGTCGCGTCCTATGACTGTTGACGCCGCGAAGCACTTTTCTGGCGACTTCACCGTGGTTTTGCTTGAGCAAAAACGTGCAAAGCTTTCGAGCTGATTCACCGCTTTGTCCGATCAACTCGATGAGTTCCTCCTTGGTTTGCATGACCGCACGGATCGACTCTGGCATGTGCTCGCGCAAAATGATGTCTTGCGATTTGCCTTCGCGCAGGTAATGTATCCATATCCGTTCCCCGGTCCGGAGATCAAAAATGCTGACTGTTTGCGACTTGCAGCTTTTGATGACCTTGACTTGTCGGCCCAAGTAACCGAGGGGAACGGAGTATCTGCAGTTTTCGAAGCGTACGACGTTGCCCTTTTGCACTTTAAGGATCTTGCTGACGGACGACAATTCGTACGGAATTGACGGCAAAGGACGAAGCGCGATCTTTTCTTCCTCCATGATATCAGCGCGAGACAAGCCATCGAAACGCGTCGTCAAAGGACGTGCGTTAAGTTTGAGTAGTTCTTTGCCGATGTCCCGGTTGATTTCTTCGAGGCTGAAGAATTGGCGTCCTCTCAGAGCCGTCAATATGAAGCGTTGACATTGGTAGACGGCGTTCTCAACCATCGCTTTGTCCCGCGGTTTACCGGGTCTGACAGCAACCGGGATTGTGCTGTAGTAATCGCAGAACTCCCGGTATTGCCTGCAAATCCGCGGGCAATACTTGTCCGGTTTGGTCACCAGCGAGGTCGAATTGTCAAGATAAATATGCTTCGGGACTCCTCCGAAAAAGGTGAGCATCTTGGTCTGGGCATCAAGCCAGTCATCCCGCGTCTGACGCTCAGTCGCACAACAGAAAATGTATCCGGACGCTGGCAGAACGCCAACGAAGATTTGCGCTGCAGCTACCTTGCCAAGACCGTTCGGAGTCCACGGCAAAGTGTCGCCGCTGTAATCAATCATGGCGACGTAACCGAAATCCCACTGATTGATGAGCTCCACTTCCCGGCATGAAACCGGCAGATTCTGACAAAACCGGGCGTAGGCCTTGCAGAAGCCCTTGTAGCCGAGAACTGAGGCGCCTTTCGGCACGCTGTCACGATAACTGTCCCAGAGGGCTTTTAAGGTCCGTCGGTTCTTACCTCGGACATTGTGTCGGCAGTAAATGGTTTCGAAATCCGGCTCATGAAAACCGGACCGAACCTTGGCTCCGACACCAAGACAGGTCTCGAGGTCGTGCGATTTCAAACCGATGGCTTGCTCGAGAGTCAGATTCGCCTGTTTGATGCGATCGAGGTAACGTTGTACGGTGGATTTGGAGATTCCGAGTTCTCTGGCTATGACTTGCCTCGAGGCACCGCTTAGCGTCCGGCGCAGAATCTCTTGCACGTCGAATGTATGCATAAGAGTCTTACTCCTATTGGGTTGATGAGAAAAATCCCCTTTGCGAACAAAGGGTTAATTCATCCTATCAGCTAAGACTCGTTGCATATCTTCTCAGCGTATATACGCTACAAGACGTCCACTCCGAAGGCGACTGCCGTTCGCTGTGGCTTCGACTCGCGTTCGATCCGAGGCGCCGCAAGCCAACGTTCCAAATTTGGCGACCGGCGACAATCGTTCGACTTGAAATCGCCGAGCGTTCGATTGAAAGCGAGTAGTGGCCTGTCAAGGGAGATGACCGTTCGATCGAGGGCGTGGGGCGTTCTATCACTAGAGCCGAACGTTCCGTCTGAGTCGACATGCGTTTATTCAGCAGAGATTAGCGTTCTCCGCAAGGCGGCGCGCGTTCGATGTTCGTCAACTCCCGTTCGATTGGAGTCACCTCGGAAGCTAAGTGCGGGAAATGGAAGAGAATTTTTGGGGAGCGGTTCGTTCTTGTCGACTGTCGTTCGGTCTGAAGTCGCCGGTCGTTCGGCTGGAATCGACTGGCGCCGCGGATTTGATCCAATTGATCGTTCCATCTCTGTCGACTCCCGTACCATTTTCAGTTCCCTAATTCAACTTCGTTTTTCTGCTCCGCACGTTCGGCTGCGTCGGCCAATTCATTGGCATACAGCTGCGCGTCGTAATAGACGAAGAAATTGAAGCCCTCTTCTTCGATCTTGAATGACTGAATGGCTCGTCCGTTGTAAGTGAAAAGATCCGAGTAACTTTGCGGCGTTAGCGGCAAATATGACGCAACGAGTTTGCTGCCTCGTTTGATCGGAATGACGTATGAAAGTTCCTTTTCGGTCAGCTCTTCGAATTGCTCTTCGGCGGCAAAGCCTTTGTCGGTAATCACCGTGTACTTCTTGCTGGAGATGCCGCATTCGTTGAGGACGTCAGTAAACGCACTGACGTCAGGCGTACTGCCGAGAAACAGCTTGTAGTACACTGGAGCGCTGGCATCGGCCGAAAGGCTGTAAACGTAGAGCAAATTGACTTGCGGCTTGAAACGTCGCTTCGAGTCGTAGTCAAGCTCAGCAAGTTCCATGGTTTTGGAGGAGGTGATCAGACGGTGACCATCGTACTGTTCACGTCCTCTTGCATGAAGCGGCAGATTGCTTCTCGGCGACGCCCCAGGACTTGAAGGAAGGCGGCATTGCTAGGTGCATTGAAAGAGAGATTGGGCAGAAGGTGCGCCAGAAGGCTCGTCTCATAGTGCACCTGCAGGCGATGGAAGCGCGGCTCCTTGATGTCGCGCAGATTGGCCGCCGCATAGATCGTTTCCCAGATGTCAGGGAAGAATTCTTTGAGGCGCTCGCGCATCGCAACCGTCCGATCCCAAAAGAACAAGACAGCCCCGGCTTCAGCCACATCGGAAACTTTTACCGGCCTTTGATCCGATTCCTTGACGAGTCGACGCTGTGTCGGCATCAACCCCTAGGGCGTGAGCTTGCCTAGACACTTGCCGGACACTTTGCGGCTGCGCTTGATTGCGGGATCGTATTTGCTGAAGCGTTCGTACACGTACCAGTTGTTTCCGATTTTCTTGATTTCCGTATTTTTCGGCTTCTGGTAGGAAGTCACAAAGTCTGGTTTTTCGGTCATTTTTCACTTCAAAACAACAAGCCCTATTAGGTATGTTTTTTTAAAAGAAAACGAGGCGGAAGTCAACCTCGTTCTCTGTGAAAAATCAAACAGTCAGGCCGAACATTTTCCTAAATCAACGTACTAAACGCTAGCGTTAACGGCTTAACCACACAGGGGTGGTTAGATGAGTTTCGGGTGTTTCGAATTGTGGCGTGGAAACTAAAATCGTACACATCCCCGTCCCCTTTTCGGGAGAGGGCGACGACGCGTTTATTTGCCTTTTTGCCTCAGAAAAAAACACCTCAAGAGCAGGCGAAATACGCGCCCATTTCAGATTTCATTTTGGACTGCAACGGTTATAAAGACAAGATCTAGGGGGTTCTCTGTGATTTGCAATATTGACCAATTAAAGGATCATTTTGTGTATACCAAAGCCGGGCGTCCAGAAGAGTAAGTATTTTTTCTGGAAGAGGTTCTATTTCTCTTTCAAGAAATTCACGGAGAGTATCAAACGAATCATATCCTAGCAAGAAAATCCGCTCGGGAGTATAAAATGGTTCTTCACGTAAGGAAAATCTGTTTGAAATAATTTTTCTATTTAGCCAAAGTGCCTCTGGGATTCTAAAAGAGTATCCTTCATTGTCTGCTACTCGCAATAGATCTATGTAGACTTCACTTAAAGCATATTTTTTTACAAAATCAGAATAAGTAATCCATTTGATTGTTCTTTGATGTTGTAGAGCCACTGTTGGTTTAGGTAAGGGTAAATTCGGAGTATTTCTTCAGTAAACTGCTTTATGACGTCACTACGAGCGGGCAGACCTGATTGGGAATGATTGTTTGTTCCAATAAAACAAAAAAGTTTTTCACGATGCTGTAGATTAGGTTTGAGAAAATCTGGATTCGCGCCATTAGGACGATAGATACCATTTAATTCATTTGCGTCATTGCGACAGTAAGACTCTACTACATCCATAATTGCAGATTGACGCAGTCGATCTATTATTTCTAATAATTCTTTACGTGATTTATTTCTACCAACTTGTTCGCCTAAAATATCATGAAATCTGATAACAATTTTGTGGTTGGGGTGCAAATATCTATATATTTTAAGTATCCACTCGGATGCTATATTGGCAAAATGGTTACGCCAACAGACTTATTAATGTTACACTGAGATTCACTCAGTGCAAGCTCAAATGATTTCTTTATGCTCAGAGGTATTTCAACATCTGGTATGGTCAGTACATTGAAATGCGGAAGATTTGCGGTGTAAACATCCGCTACGTGTCTTGCGTTAGTAATAAAAACGTTTGTACCATTATCTGGTATAAAAACTTTAATTAAGTGCTGAAGAATGATTTCATATCTAGCGTCAAGATTGAGGCATTTTATAACTTTTCGTTTAAGTATGTCCTCAAGGCTATGCATATCTTCAGATGAAGGCAAATGTAAGACGAGTACTCGACGAAAAATAATATCAAACAAAGAAATTTGAGAAGGATTATTTATGTTTTGAATTTTGAAATTTGTTGTCAAGGCGATACGGTCAAACGGATCATTTTTTCGAAAACTGAAAATTATTTTTTTCTTTTGCGATGACTTGCCTCGAATGGCTAATTTGATTTTAAGGTAAAACAAAACAACCATAAATGTGGTTTTGAACATATGAATTCTGAGTCTTTTTCAATATAAGTATGCACGGTGTGTTGCTGAACTATTTTAGTATGTGACTCTAATTAAGCTAAGCTTTTTATAAGAGTATCCCATAGTGGGAAAATCTTTTCAGCTGAATACTGTGAAGCAGTAATTCGTGCCTCATTTCCTAAGGAAATTCTAAGATTTTCATTAGAAATTAACTTTTCTAGGGCATTCGCAAACGATTCTGGATCAGGCTTTGCCAATAATCCGTTTATTTCATCCTGAATGATAGTATTAACCGCTGAACAATCATTGCATGCAACGGATGGTAGACCCTTTGCCATCGCCTCAACAAGAGCTAGACCGAAGCCCTCGAAGGCCGAAGGAAAAGCAAAAATCGAAGCTCGACTTAGGGCATAATCAATATCAGAAATGGCTCCAGGAAAACTTATGCAATGAGTGAGTTGAAGTGATTGAGATAGCTTATTGAGATATGCTGTGTAGGAGGGATTGATATTTGTATCGCCGTAAATAACAAGTTTCCAATCATTAAATGTTTTGTTTACTAAAGTAAATGATTTAATTAAAAGATCTAATCTTTTTTCAGGGCTAATTCTAGCGATACATACAATCGTCTTTGCTTTTAAATTTGATGCCGTGAAAAACTGTGTAACAGCATTCGGTATGCAATAAATTGGCACGTTCGGAAGTCTATTACGTACTTGGCTAATAAATTCGGGGCGTAGAACAGTTATTGCGCTGCATGCGTTAATTGATTTTTGATAGATGCTAAACCCAATTTCATTGAAGTAAAACTCTGGTGTACTATGAAGCATGGTGACAATGGGTTTTTTTACTTTAATTTTTGTTGCTAGCATATATGTCGTTTCTATTTGAAATGATATATACAGGTCAACTGTAGGGAGACAGGTCAACTGTAGGGAGTTTTTTTATTACGTCATTTATAGAATCGGACATCCAGACGCTGTGTAAAACTTTGCGTTTGATGCGCCTATTATTTCTACTGAAACTGAAACATCTAATATTTTTAAATGGGGATCTGTAGAGCGTTGGTATGCCTCTATAAGCATTAAAAAAATGTACTTTATCACTTAATGGATATCCTGGTTTTCCCTGCTCTCTATCGCAACATATTGCTGACACATCATAATTCATTAGAGATAAAGCATTAGCTAATTCGCAAAAAACTCTCTCTGCACCTCCTTTGGAATTGATAACGCGCCAGGTATTAATTAACACAATATGCTTTGTCGCTTTGTGGTTTGGTGAGTGAAATGTAAAATCTGTCATCAGAGATAGTTTAACTAATATTTTTTCTGGGGGTGGCTTAATTTGTTGTGTGTTTCAATATTTGATTGTTATTCGAAGAAGTTATTGTTTTATTTGAGCGAGGTTAGGCTTAACTTTCTTTTAAGATACTTCGAAAGAATGTGTAATAGGTCTTTCGAGCTTATATGTTCAACATTTTCTATTGAACTTTTTTGGTTGGCTCTCACCAAATCTTCGACGAATTTGCAAAAGAGTTCTTCAGAAGGGAGGCCTAATTTTCTAAAGTACAACTGTGTGTAATAAACCAAACCGCATATTGAGTCTGGATATATATTGGAAAGACGCTTCAGAGTTTTTTCGTTCATGCAGAATCCTGAATTAGAATAATCTCCGCCAGGTTTCATTCCGTGATAATGTATAATTTTGGCCTGATGGTTGATGCCCCAGTAAGGTTTCCAATTGTATTCAAGCGGAAGTGGGTCCATTTCATGGAGGCAATATTGATTCAAAAAGCCTTGATCAAAGAGCCCGATGTCGTTTGGTATTCCTCTTTCTAAATCTAAAAAAATTTTTTTACATTTTTCGCGCATATTTCTTGTATTTAATAATAAAATGCCTGCATTGAAATATGGCATGTCTTTGAATGTTTTTTGAAACTCAGGTGCGGCCGATAGATATTCGGGCTTTGAAAGGTTATTTAAAAGTATGTTGTCGTTGAAATAAACATCAATGTCTGAATAAAGTACAAAGTCGTCTTGTGTTTCTATGAATGGAACGTCTAATCTCATAAATGTTCCGGATATTTTGTCATATGAAGACGAAATTTTTCTTTTCCTTAAGTAGTTATCAGGATACGCCAACGGTAAGTATTTTTTTCGTGAGAATTCGTGAGGAATTATTGAAATTCTATTGGGGTAAAGGGACTTATTTCTATTCAATATATCGATGATAGTATGCGATTGCGGACCGTCATAGAGAATTTTTATGTCGAGAGTAGTGTTTGATAGTGCGCTTTCGAGACTGACTTTGAATAGATTTGTATAGACTTCGTTTCGGTGATCGGGGGCCGTAAGGCAAAAATAGCAAATCATTTTGAATCAAGAGGACTAAAAATGCATGAATTGAAATTGATATATTTTCGTAATCTTCTGTGTTTAGGGCGAAATATTTTTACACTTAATTTTGAATTTCTTGATTAGGTTAAAAGTGCGCAGTTGAGTAATATTTTGCCATAGTTTGTCTCAAAATAGAGTCAATACTTGAATATATTTGATCTTGGTTGATTTTAATTTTTTTACTTAACTCTGTAATGCTTTTTTTCCAGTATGATGGATTTTCAGTATTAGACCAATTTCCACGACCTCTTCCGAAGTGTGCAACAGATAAATATAAAAGTGCGGATTCAATAAGAAAATTTCTCAATGATTCTTCCGACCAATTAATCTCAGTTCCTTCAATTCCTTTTTTATGGTTATAAGCAATAGCTAGGCCTGCTCCTCCAACAGCCCCTACTACAGTTCCAATTAGTGTTCCGATTCCCATCGAAAGACCGCCTGTTGCGAGATCTGTGGCTAATCCGCTAGCTGCGACGGTTCCTATTGCTCCGACAACTGCTGCAGAACTAGGGGGAACAGCGCACGAAAGCTTCCAGTCAGATTGCATGTGTTGCAGGAGTTCTTTTTTGACTCCTTTTCCTTTAAGGGAATTGATTTCAATCAGTTTGTCTGTCAAAGCGCAAAACTCATCAGCAGCTCGAGATGCAAGTGCTGTCTGAGCCGAGCTGATCGGATCATCTATTGTTTCATTCTTAAAAAGACCAAGGCGTTTTCCCAGAAATCTGAGTTGATCTTTGAAGGACGCTGATTCGACAACTTCTCGATCACTGGCTAGCTTCTCCAGATAGTGGGCCATTGCTTGAATACTGGCGTTGTAGGCAGCTCGACGCTTTCGCGACCAAACTTCTCTTAATGCATCAAATGTCGTATGAAGTTCTTCTGGGAGCGCCTTGGCGATTGCATCAAACAAGGCGAATTCTTGCACCCAGCATCTAGCGAATGCATCCATGGGAAGCACAGAGCTGACAATCGGATATGCCGACATAGCGTCCTTCCAACGATCTACGTCCGCCTGTTCTGCTTCCTGCGTTTTTGGCTCTCCCATCTGATTAAGCAACACAATTACTGGTTTGCCGATCCACTCCAGAATTCGCATCTCAGCGGTTACGTATGGAGCGGAGTCGGGCAACTCTGTTGCGTTAACTAGATAGAGCACAACGTTGGATGTCTCTTTGACGTGTTTGATTGCTTTCTGATTTAACCAGAGAGACTTGTTTGCAACACGATCCCAAACTTCAGACAAAAACCAACCTACAGGATTGGCTCTGCCTTCCAGTCGTTTGGCTAGAGCGACAGAGTTGCCAAACCCCGGCGTATCCCAAAGAATGAGTTCACATCCTTCAGGGGTGCGAGCCAGTACATAGTCATCGGTTGTTTCAGTGACATGGGCACGATCAGCAACCTCACCGATGTCGCGGCCTAGCAACGTACGTGCCAGCGTCGTTTTACCAATATTGGTATGACTGACCAAACTCAAATGAATTCGCATCGGATCATTGCTCATTGTTTTTTTCCTTATTGTCAGTCACATGGACGGTTTGATCGGATGAAATTCGCGGAGCTGCCCAGGCTCGAATTGTCTTGATGACTTGCAGTTGAGACTCAGAAGAGTCGTGCAACGCAAATAGCTTGACTTGATGCAAATTGCATAAAGCCTCCCAAGCTTCCTGTCGCTCCTTAATGCGGTCAGTCATCGAAGCGAAGCGTTGGGAAAACTCTTTCATGTCAAGGAGTGCGGCAAAGACAGCAGAATCATTGGATTCATAAGATTTACGCAAACGTTCAATGACTGCGCCGTGCACTTCTTCTTCCGGCGTTTCAACGCCATCAAACCAAACAAGAACGATCGGCTTGCGGGGGCCGACAGGTATGTCTGGAATGCTCGATTCTTCATCGTCAAAGTCCACACCCTTAACCACAGAATCTTCAGCATTTCCCCAATGCTTGCAGAGAATAGTGGTTGTTTGATCTCGCAAGGGGCGGTTCACTGACGAAGTGACGATCAACAAGTTACCCAACACAGCGTCTTGTGCGCATTGGACAAGGATATTTTCGAAGTAGGACGACTCAATCGAAAGCATTGTCTGCAACTTAAACCGATTCATTCGCCAGGTGTCAAAGCAGGCGAAAATCAGACGCGGAACAATAACGACAACTCCCATCAGAATCATCATTCGAATGAGCCAGGGGGCTGCAGAAACAGGAGTTTCGAGATATGGGAGACGGTCTGCCCGCATTTCGACGATCTGAGCAAGATCCGGCATGGGTGGTAAAGGACCGACAGCGGGGATGAGCCCGTAGGTGTAGTCAATGAAGGTCTTGACGTTTTTAGGACTTTCCGCAAGCCATGTACTCTCCCACCCAGCCCAGTAAGACGTACCGAAACCACGTACCAGAAGACTCACGACTATGCCAAAAGCAAAGAAAAGGGCTGCGAAATGCAAGGTACGGGCTACGTTCATGCGAATCAGCGGCGCAACAAACGACGACCATTCGCTGTAGAAGTGCAACTTGAAACCGGAACGACGCAATGTGCCGTAGCTCGTCTTTTGAACGAATGCGTTAAGGCTGCTTCGTAGCGGCAAGGCGAACCGATTGGTTCCGGTTCCGACCAGACCGATGGCACAGCAGAACAGTGCGAGATAAACAACAAGATTCCAAACGATCACTCCCCAATAGGGAGGAGAGAGCAGATTGACAATATGCTCCGGACTCGCGATACGATCCGTCAAGGCACCTAGCACAAAGGCTAGCAGAACAAAGAGAGGTGAGAAGAATTGGGGCAGGCGAGCCTTGGTGCTGACGGTTGTGTTAACGCCGCGCTCAGAAGCCGTACGCAACACGACCTTGGCGCGCTCAGTCAAGAGCTTCACAGTATCGGCGGATTCTCCAACCGTATGGGCGGCACGAAGGCTGGCGGCTTCGGCGTCAGCCGATGTCCACTTGATATGTGCGTCATTGGATTCCTCAATCGCCTTGGCAAGCAGAATTAGTTTTGCCTGTTGGAGTGTTAGTCGAACCGATGTTCGTTTGCTTTTTGCCATAGCAATGAGAAATCCTCTGATATTGGTTCAAACCCCTATTTTAGGTGAGAGTGCTTAGTTGCGCTCTAGATTCGAGCCATTTGCACGGCGTCAACCAGTTCTTTTGTCGCTGCACCGGGATCCTTTTGTCCGCATATAGCAGAAACAACAGCAACCCCATCGGCTCCGGCACGAATCAAATCGCCAACAATGGGTACTTTGACGCTGCCGATGGCAACAACGGGACAGGGTTTGCGTGAGGCCAGTAGTGCGAAACCCTCAATGCCAAGCGCATCGCTCGCATCCGGTTTGGTGCTCGTCGAGAAAATCGGTCCGATTCCAAGATGATCAACCAAACGAACATCGACTGCTGAGAGTTCTTGCTCGTTAGACACGGAGAGTCCCAAGAGCTTTTCGTTACCGATGATGGCGCGAGCATCGCTGGGAGATAGGTCGTTCTGCCCGATATGCAAGCCTTCGGCATCAATGGCAAGGCACACATCGGCATGATCGTTGATGATCAGAGGAACATGGAAGTCGGCGAGAACTGACTTCAGTGCACGGCCGCACTCAACCAGTGCCCTCTTTTTCCAATGCGGAGCCCGCAATTGAACGCAGGTGGCACCGTTTTGTACTGCCGCGCGCGTGGTGTTGATCATGCCTTGAGCACCACTACACAAATCAGGGTCCAGTACCAGATATACGGAAAGATCGATGGGGTGTCGCATCAATAAAAGTCCTTGGCCTGAAGAAGGTTCAGAGCGTCAATGTAAGCCACGGCAAAGCTACCCGGACCACGGGCTACGCCGGCAGCCTGTTGTGCGGCACGTTTGGCAAGCGCACAGGCGGAAATCACAGCTTCAAGAGGATGTTCGGTTTGAGCAACGAAGGCTGCCACCATGGCCGACAGGGAACAGCCGGTTCCAACCACAAGTGTTGCCTTAACGGAGCCGCCGGTACACGAAAGAATTTCCTTGCCGTCGGTAGCGTAGTCGGTTTTGCCGGTGACGCAGACGATGGTGTTGTACTCACGAGCAAGTTTGACGGACGCTTCAAGAGCGGCATCACTTGAGTCGGTACTGTCGACCCCCTTACCGCCTTTGCCCATTCCTGCAAGGGCCAAAATTTCTGAGGCGTTACCGCGGATCACCGTCGGGTGAAGCGCCAAAAGGCCTTGGATCATTTTGTCACGCCAGGGAATGACGCCGGCTGCAACCGGATCCAGTACCCAGGGAACATTGTGTCGAACGGCACTTTTGGCAGCCAGATGCATGGCTTCCAACGAATCCGGACGGGGAGTACCGACATTGATCAGCACGGAAGAAGAAATCGCGGCAAAGTGTGCGGCTTCTTCGCAAGCGATGACCATAGCGGGCGATGCGCCCATCGCAAGCAACACGTTTGCCGTGATCTCCTGCACAACATCATTGGTTATGCAGTGCACGAGCGGCGCTACCTCTTTCACATGGAAGAGGTGTGTCGCAATGGTTTCCGGTTCTACGGCACGAACAGGAGGCAAAGTGAATTCAGACATACAGCAGAAGAAAAGAGATGAAGTTGAAAAATCAAAGGGAACTGATGGCGCGCGTCAGCATATAGCCGGCAAGAACCAGGAGCATGCAGGCAAAGATGCGCTTTAAGGGTTTCGTGTCGATGCTGTGAGCGACCTTGGCGCCCAAAGGCGCCGTAAAAATGCTTGCCGCAGCAACAGACAACAAGGCAGGCAAATGAATATAGCCCAACATCATGGGAAACTGTGGAAGGCCCGGTTCACCCCAGCCTGTAATGATGTAGCCGAGCGTTCCTGCAGCTGCAATCGGAAAGCCCAAGGCGGCAGAGGTTCCTACGGCGTTATGCATTTTGACATTGCACCACACCATGAACGGAACGGAAATGAAGCCGCCCCCGGCGCCGACCAATGCCGAGACAACTCCGATGCCAGTACCGGCGCCAAACATTCCTGCCATTCCCGGAAGGGTTCTTTTGGGTTCCGGTTTGGAGTTGATGAACATCTTGACAGCGGAAAAGCCGACAAAACAGACGAAGACGAGAGAAATCCAGAAGGTAGGGAGAAGGCTGGAGATTTTGGCCCCGAGGAGGGCACCTACCAAGATACCGGGTGCCACTGCTGCAACAACGTTCCAGAGCACTGCACCGCGCTTGTGATGCGCTCTCACCGAAGAAAGCGACGTGAACATGATGGTAGCCAAAGATGTCGCGATGGCTGTATGAACGATGGCAGTATCAGGCACGTTGGCATAGACCAAAAGCATGGTCATGAAAGGCGTGAGCACCATGCCACCACCGATGCCGAGGAGGCCGGCCAAAAAACCGGTACAGGCGCCTAAACAAAGCAGAGCCGCAACAATTTCCCAAGACATGAATACGCTTCCCGCAGAATTGTCGAATTGCGGCGTACATGATACCTGCGCCAAAGAGGGCAGAGCGAGGTTGGGGCAGGAATTGACGAAGGCGGGAAAAGGAAGACCCTGTGGTTTCCGGCTACGTTACCTGAACCGAAAGGTCAGGGTGGCCGC
>ERZ857955.1699-NODE-1699-length-16401-cov-5.434785_pt1 | contig 16401 bp, 14 predicted proteins | sample MGYA00519956_ERZ857955 | MGnify/ENA primary metagenome ERZ857955 (study PRJEB31778, sample SAMEA3449378) | human gut metagenome | biome: human gut; feature: human-associated habitat; material: faeces | place: United Kingdom | collected 2010/2012 ...
AGCTGCCGCACCTCGCTCGCCGTATCGGCACTTAGAATTATGCGGTATTGCCCTATAATCCGTAGTATACCGCAAAAAAGTTTCACTGACAATATAAACTGTGCCGCCAGCACTCCGCCCGGGGGATTGCAAAGCACCCGGTATCATGTTATACTACAATAGCAGAGATATAAGTCATACTTGTCATGAACGGACAAAAGGCTTGTAAAACCGGCAGGAAGGCCGGGATTGCAGGCCTTTTGTTTTTTGCGGCAAAATCAAAAGGCAAGAGGTATGGGATTTTATGGTTCTTGAAGCAATTGCAACCATCAATCAGGCGGTCAACAACTTTGTGTGGGGCATCCCGGCGATGGTGTGCATCATCGGCGTGGGGCTGCTGCTCAGTGTGCGGACTGGCTTTTTGCAGATCCGCAAATTCCCGTATGCGATCAAAACCACCATCGGGCGTATGTTCCGCAAAAAGGATGCCTCTGACGGTGCGATGACGCCGTTCCAAGCCGTCTGCACGGCGCTGGCGGGCACGGTGGGCACGGGCAACATTGCGGGCGTTGCGGGCGCTATCGCCATCGGCGGGCCGGGCGCAGTGTTCTGGATGTGGTGCTCTGCGCTGCTGGGTATGTGCACCAAATTTGCGGAGGTCACGCTCGCCGTACATTTTCGGGAGCGCAGCGCCACCGGCGAGTGGGTCGGCGGCCCGATGTACTACATCAAAAACGGTCTGGGCAAGCACTGGCAGTTCCTGGCCGTGCTCTACTCGCTGTTCGGCGTGCTGACGGTTTTTGGCACCGGCAACGCGACCCAGGTCAACACCATCGTCGCCGCCATCGACACGGCCCTGACGGAGTTCAATGTGGTCGGCCAGAACGCGCTTTCCACCCTGAACCTCGTTGTCGGCATCGTTGTGGCAATGCTCGTCGCCATGGTGCTGCTGGGCGGCATCAAGCGCATCGGCAGCGTCAGTGAACGGCTGGTGCCCTTCATGGCGCTGTTCTACATCGTGCTGGCTGTGGGCGTCGTTATTCTGAACATTCAGCGCTTCCCGGCGGTGATCGAGGCCATCTTTGCAGGTGCGTTCAACCCGGCGGCCTTCACGGGCGGCACCATCGGCAGCCTGTTCATCAGTATGCAGAAGGGCGTCTCCCGCGGCATCTTCTCCAACGAGGCCGGCCTTGGCACGGGTTCCATCGCCCACGCCTGTGCCGACATGAAAAAGCCGGTCAAGCAGGGCATGTTCGGCATCTTTGAGGTCTTTGCGGACACCATCGTCATCTGCACGCTGACGGCTATGGTCATTCTGTGCAGCGGCACGACGGTCAACTACGGCACCGCCGCGGGCGCGGAGCTGACGATCTCCGGCTTTACCACGAGCTACGGCGGCTGGGCATCCATCTTCACGGCGGTGGCACTGTGCTGCTTTGCCTTCTCCACCATCATCGGCTGGGGGCTGTACGGCTCCCGCTTTATCGCATTCCTCTGCCGCAGCGACAAGGTCGTGCGCCCCTTCTTCGTGGTGTACTCCTTCGTTTCCATCCTGGGTGCTACGATGGACCTGGGCCTGATGTGGAGCATTGCCGATACCTTCAACGGTCTGATGAGCATCCCGAACCTGATTGCGCTGCTGCTGCTTTCCGGCACAGTGGCGCAGCTGACAAAGGAATATTTTGAAAAAGAAAAGGTGTAAGAAATGTTTGTAGGAACTTGGTGGTCCCTGATGCCGCCGATCATCGCCATTCTGCTGGCGCTGCTCACAAAGGAAGTCTATCTCTCGCTGTTCGCCGGCTGTGCGCTGGGTGCGCTGCTGGTGGCAGAGTTTCACCCCTGGGTCGCGTTTGACACACTGTTCAACACGATGATCGACAGCGTCGACTTCTCGATTCTGATGTTCATGATCCTGCTGGGCATGGTCGTTATGCTCATGCAGGAGTCCGGCGGCACCCGCGCTTATGGTGAGTGGGCGGCGAAAAAGCTTAAGAGCAAGCGCGCCACGCTCGTGGCGACCTCGCTGCTGGGTGCGCTGATTTTTGTGGACGACTACTTCAACTGCCTGACCGTCGGCTCCGTCATGCGCCCGGTTACCGACAAGTACAAGATTTCCCGCGCCAAGCTGGCCTACCTCATCGACGCCACGGCGGCCCCGGTCTGCATCATTGCGCCGATCTCGTCCTGGGCGGCGGCGGTCAACTCCTACGTCCCGGCGGGCAGCTCGATGTCCGGCTTTGAGATGTTCGTCCGCACGATCCCGTTCAACCTGTACGCGCTGCTGACACTCTACATGGTGTTCTTTACCTCACTGCTGGGCTTCGACTTCGGCCTGATGAAAAAGCACGAGCGCAACGCCGCCCACGGTGACCTGTTCACCTCGGGCGGGGAGGCATTCCAAAACCAGGAAATCAAGGACCCCACCGAGGGCGGTAAATTTGCCAAGGGCAAGGTCATTGACCTGATTGCACCGATGATCGTCATGATCTTTACGGCCATCGCCACGATGATCTGGACCGGCTACCTGAACGGCGGCACGAACCTTGTCGAGGACTTTGCCAACTGCTCCTCGTCGGAGTCGCTTGTCTTTGCGGGTCTTGTCACGGTGGGCTTCCTGCTGCTGTTCTACCTGCCGCGCCGCGTTATTGGCTTTAAGGACTTCATGAACTCCGTGCCCGAGGGCGGCAAGCTGATGATGCCTCCCATCCTGATTCTGGTGCTGGCCTGGACGCTGAAGGGCATGACCGACGCGCTGGGCATCGGCGATTTTGTGCGCCAGGCCGTCAGCCTGAATGAGGGCCTCATGCGCTTTGTGCCGCTGCTGATCTTCTGCATTGCGATTTTTATTGCGTTCTCCTCCGGCACCAGCTGGGGCACGTTTGCAATTTTGGTCCCCATCGTTGTCAATATGTTCTCCGAGACGGACCCCACCATGATGATCGTAGCGGTATCCGCGGTGTTGGCGGGTGCGGTCTGCGGCGACCATATTTCGCCGATCTCGGATACGACCATCATGTCCAGCTCCGGTGCACAGTCGAACCACATCAACCACGTGCAGACCCAGATGCAGTACGCCATGGTCGTCGTGGCGGCCTGTGTACCCGGCTACCTGATTGCGGGATTTACCGAAAACTGGCTCATCACGCTGGTGTCGTCGCTTGCCATTCTGACCGCAGCCCTGCTGTATCTGCGCAGGCGCAGTCTGGCCGAGGACGCCAGGGCATAAAGAAAAAGCAGTGCTTTCCAAGCGGAAGGCACTGCTCTTTTTGTAGGGACAAATTCCGTATCCGCCCGGCCCAAAGCCTTTACTTCAGCGTACCGTCCAGAATCTGCTGGTAATACCACGGCTTCTCGGCGTGGAATACCCGCCCGGCGAGATGCGCAAACCGAGGGTCGCTGATTTGCGCAGGAAAGCGCAGCTCCCACGCGCAGAGCGCCTGATACTTGAACCGCAGCTCGCGGTTGGCGGCGTTGTTGCCGTACTTGGAATCACCCAGAATCGGGCAGCCGATGTGTGCTAAATGCGCGCGGATCTGATGGGTGCGCCCGGTCACAAGCTCGACCTCCAACAGGGCCAGCCGTCCGCTGACGGCCAGCGTTTCATACCCGGTGATGACCTCCTTCGCGCCGCCCGCCGTCGTGTCGGTGATGCGCACAATGCCGCGTTCGGCGTCCTTCAAAAGGTAGTCGCGCAGCAGGGCGGCGGGCGGGTTCGGGCGGCCAAACGTCACGCAGAGGTAGCGCTTTTCAATGTCGCGCGCCTTAATGGCAGCGGTCAGAAACGCCTCCGCCGCACTGTTTTTCGCCAGCAGCACCAGCCCGCTTGTACCGGTGTCCAGCCGGTGGCAGAGCACGGCGTGGGCAGCCTTGCCCTCGGCGGCCAGCTTCGTTTGCACGCGGCGGAGCAGCGTGTCACTGTCCGGGCCGTCCACAGCGATGCCTGCGGGCTTGCTGGCAATGATGATGTCGTCGTCCTCATACACAAACACGGCGGCGGGGGTGGGGCGGTTCTCCAGTTGGTCGTCGTTCAGGAACAGCTTGATAATATCGCCGTTCTGCACGCGGGTGGAGAGCGGCTGCTTCTTTCCGTTCAGCTTGATCTTGTTCTCGCGCAGGGCCTTGTTCAGCCGCCCCATGCCCAGAGCGGGGAACTGGTCCATCAGGTACTTGTCCAGCCGCACGGGCAGCAGGCTTTTTACATGCAGTTCTTTCATTTTGTCGTCAACTCCTGATCCCACAAAACCGTGGCATCCTCAATATCCAAGGTGACCATCAGCCAACCGGCGTCGTGGTCATCGACCTTCAAAATCGGGTACTCCTGCCCGCCCGCGCAAAGCAGTGACGCACCGTCCAGCTTAGCACGCGCAAACGGGGAATCCTTAAAGCAGACCGTCTGCTTTGTCTCGTCCAGCACGCCGCGGTTCCACAGCGCGTCGGTGTAGTCGGCCAGGCGCAGGGGATAGTCCTCGTCGTAGGGCGTACACAGAGCGTCAAACGTCTGTCCCTGCAGCCCCGGCGCAATGGCATACCAGCTGGCGCTGCCGTCGGCGCTCGTCACGCGCCCGCACCAGGCCAGCGCCTTGACCGGTTCCACGGACTGCAAAAAGGCACCCTCGTCCTCGAACAGGTAGAGCGTGTCACTCTGCGGCGTGCCCGCGTCCAGAGCGTCCAGCGCGGTCTGGCGCTCGGCGGCAAGAGCAGTCTCGTCGTAGCGGGCGGCGAACGGATCGTTCGTCGTCATGCCGTTGTCGGCGGCCCATAGCGCTAAGTGCAAGCTGTCGGCCTGCATGCCCTGCACGGATTCGATGTGGCGGTACTGTGCCGCGCTCTGCCAGAAATCGCTGTCCAGCTCGGACGGGAACGCGTCCGTGACCTGCGCGGCCTGCATGGCGTCGTGCCGCTGGCAAAGCGCCGGGCTTACATCCCACAGCTGCACGGCGGCAAACAGTGTGACCCAGACGGCCCCGCGGGGCAGACGCGCCAGCCCTGCGAACGCTGCCAGCGTCAGCAGGTAGTAGACGGGCCAGAACAGCCGCCCGCCGGAGCGAAAGACCGAGAACAGCTTAATAAAGGAAGCGGGCAGCGGCAGCGTAGCCAGCGTCACGCCGTTGGCGGTGATGACGTTGCTGACGGCAAACGCGGTCAGCACAGCGCAGACCGCGCACAGCGCCCAGTGACGGCGCACAGCGGGCAGGATATGCCGCCGCGCTGACACGACCACGACAGGCAGTGCAGCCAGCACGCCCAGCCCCAGATAGGCAAAGGCGTCATAGTTGCCGCCGACCTGATTCTGTGCGGGCAGCAGGCGGCTGTACAAAACGCCGTTCACACCCGCCGGGTTCCACAGCGCGTTCAGGTTCATGGCAAAATAGCCGTACAGCGCCTGCCCGCCGCTGGTGGCTGTGCCGTAAAGCAGCCCCAGCGCCCAGCCCAGCGCTGCGGTGCAGAGCATGTTGCCGCCCAAAAACAGCGCGGGCCGCAGCCACTGCCGCTGCTTTACGGCATACTCAAGCAAAAGCGCCAGTGTGACAGCGTAGGTCATGGGCAGAAAATACGGGTGGATACCGACGGCCAGAATGTTGATGACAAACAATCCGCGCGACGCAAACCGGCTCTGTCGGCGGCAGACAAAATAACAGTACAGCGCCGCCAGCACAAGCCACTGCGCGCCGAGCGAGGCGTGCCGGAACGCGCGCTCCAGTAAAATCGGGCTGGCCGCAAACACAAGCGAGCCCGCCAAAGGGGCGGCGAGCCCCTCAGCAAACAGCTCGCACAGCAGCGCCGCAAAGCCGCCCTGCAAAGCAAAGCAGACAAGGGTAAACCAGCCGAAATACTGGAACGTCCCGCCCAGTGCTGCCGCCAGCGGGCGGCACAGCACGGCCAGCAGCGGGATAGAATCGGTGTACGCAACGCTGACGCCCTGCGGCGCGTTGACGGCCTGCGTTACGCCGAGCGGCCAGCCCAGCGCACTGCTTCGGTAGAACAGCCAGCCCGCGTAGTGCTGCTGGATGTCCTTTTCAATGTAGCCGCCGCGGCAGAAGGCGTCGTTGGCTACGTCCAGCGGTGCAAGGCCGTACACAAGCAAAAATACGGCAGCGCCGAGCAGCGCCCCCAGCCAGAACAGCCGGGCGCTGCGGGTAGATTTATGGTTCAGCATACCATGCCTCACAGGGTCCAATAGAAAAAGCCGAAACAACCGGTAAAGCTGTTTCGGCTCGGGTAAATGCCGCTGACCGGGATCGAACCGGTACGGTATCGCTACCGAGGGATTTTAAGTCCCTTGCGTCTGCCAGTTCCGCCACAGCGGCATAATACATGTATTGTAGCGCAAGAAGGCGGAAATGTCAATCTTCCCGCGGCGTCTTTTTGCCGTCTTTTTGCGGAACGGGTGCAAAAAGCGGATTCCCCGCCCGACGGCACAAAAAATTCACCTTCTTCCGCTTGTGCTTTTGCTTCGAATTTGTTATACTAATATGGTATGTTTGGATAGGTGCGCCCATTTGGGCGTTTATATAAGGAGAAATTCACTTGGAAAAACTGACCTACACCCACAACGATGCCGCCGCCAAGGCGCTGGCGGCGTTCTATGAGACACCGCCGCTGGCGTATGTGCGCAGCTACGGCTGTCCGTGTAGTCGAGTATAGATGATTTGAATAAACCCACGACGCGCAAGGTTTTATGCCTTGCGCGTCTTTTCTTTTGTCTCGGACACAAAACGGAAAAATAGGTAAAAAAATTGACAGTTGGAAACATTTTCTCTTGACTTTCCATCTGACAAAAGTTATAATAATAATATAAAATATTGACAGTTGGAAACTTCAACTGACGGACAGGAGATAGTGAAAATGGATGCGGTACTGGGACTGAAACATTACAGCACGGAGCGGCTGTTGGACCTGTGGGAGATGACGACCACGAACAGCGACCACAACATCCCAGCGGTACGCGGCTGGCTCATGGATGAAATCGAGAGACGGTTCCCCGAAGCATTCGAGAAGTGGCTGGACGGCGACGCTGAGGATAGCGAACTTAGAAAATACATTGAGAACAAGGAGGTCCGAATTATGACATACGAAGAATTTACCGCGCTTGCAAAGCGCGAGATTAGCACGACAGAGTATCACGAGGTCGTGGAACCCGTTTATACCTACCACCCGGCGATTCCGAACAAAGAGACAGCCGCCAAATTGTACGACTTGTGCGGGTTGCAGGTGTTCCGTGATATGAAGCCTACGGCGAAGCGCATGGAGCAGCTTGAAGATGAAGAACGCAAAATCAACTGCGCAATCAACGAAATGCGCAGTCGGCTTGATGAAATCGGAGATGAAGTACGGAAGATGACGACGGCGACACCAATCGCCACCGAGAGCAAAAAGGTCTGAACAAAGCGGCAGAAAGGAGCTTTGAAATGAGAAAGTACATTTGCATTACCTACCACATGGCGAAGTTGGACGGCGAAACCGCAGAGACGTGCATCGACCTCCCGATGGACGAGAAAATCGCAGACGACATTCTGCGGGCCCAGCGGGACAGCCGGTACGTCAAGGATGCAGCGTGGCCGATTGCCAGCATCCTGCAAAATCTCGCGAAGTTGCAGGGGTACGACAGCAGCGCGTTTTGCATGGCAGAGAAAAGCAACCTTTGGAAAGGGGCGTGTTGAAAGATGAAGGACGACGAGATGATGACCTTGGAGTTGACGAGGATTGAGGTTATCAGAATTCGCTTAGCGTTGACGCACGTTGTCGCTGATTTTGAAAGAGAAATCAGCGAAAGTAAACCGACAGACCAGTTCCACAGCAGTCAACAGCAGTCACGAATTTTTACAGAAAGAGGTTTGAGTTATGAAAACAGGCAGAAGTTTGCAGGATTGGGCAAAGGAAATCGAGCGCCGCGCCAACGCAAAGCGCGACTTTATGGTGGACACCCGTAGCATGGAGATGTTCAACGGGGAGCAGGGCCCGCAGGTCAGTTTGGAATTGCAGGACAGTCGCTTGCAGCTTGGCATGACGGAGAACGCGCACCGGCAGATTGGTACGCACCTTAACATTCCGGCCAAGTATTACGAGCTGATGCGCAAGGAGAACCCGGAACTGCTCGTGCAGAACGTGAACAGCTGGCTCGAGAAGAACCCCACCCGGCGGCTCGTCCGCGCCCTCGATGGTGATATGCGCGCGTTCCTGTCGGACCGCTACCGCTGCATCGACAACTTGGACATTGCGGAGTGCGTACTGCCCATCATCAGCAAGATGGCCTACTGGCGCTCTCGCTGCATAGCGTATGAGAAAATGCTGGTCGAAAGGTCGAGAAAGGCAGGTGCCGAAAAATAGAGAAGCCGAAGAAAAGCGTCTTGATGGAAAGAGGATTCCCGAACTGCCGGCACATACGGCAGGGAAGTGGCCCGCGGTTCTACTGCAAGCGCACGGGAAAAGAGGTCTCCGCCGAGACATGCAGAAATTGCGGATGCAAGTGCAAAAATGGATAAAAATAGCCGCCCGATTCGTCGGGCGGCTATTGCTATGTCACGGCTTCGTAGAAGCGTTCTTAGGGGGCTTTGTGGCCTTATATATAAACTTATTCGTTAGGCCGTTCTTGAAGCTGATGGATGCCACATGACCGTCTACGACAGTAATGTGATCTATGACAGAACACAGAAAGTCTTGCAGCATTTTCGGCTCGAAAGTATCGACCATCTTGCGGAAGTCGAGAGAGCGCTTCTGATTCAAGCTGTTTGTGAGGTAGAAGTAGGTGGCTTTTTCCAAGAAATCGCTACTGGCCGGGGCAAGGCCAAGACGAGAATTTACCTCGGCGCGGCGCTCGGCAATGTTGTCCAGCATGGCTTTGAGTTCGTTCCGCTTCAGAACGTAGTCTTTTTCCGGCATGGATTCCTCGCTGTACAAATACAGCTGCTCGATGCGTTCCAGCGCGCGCTCATATTTCTTTTGGTCGCGGTCCAGCAATTCCAGTTCGGACGCGCTTTGCGCGGCAATCTCCGGGCTGGGTTGCAGCATGACATCCTCGCCGCTGCCGTAGAGAATCGTGTTATAGGTGTCGAGCAATCCCTGCTGCTCGATGCCTGCAACGCTGTCGAAGAATTTCCCGCGGAGCAGCATCCGTTCCAAATCTCGCGGCTTTTGGCTGTCGGTGAGCGCCCGCTGGGCCCGCACAAGGTTTGCAATGTAGTTGAACACGAAAGGCCCGAGGTACACATCGCTGTAAACACCGTTCGTGCATCCCGCCTTGCGCGTGTGCGAGGTGCAGTAGTAGCGTGACGGTCGGTATCCGTCAGACCGCGCCCGGTCAAGGCCGCCGCCCATCGTGTGGCCGCACTGGCCGCACCGCAGCAGCTTGGAGAAGATGTGAGTGTACTTCACGTTCGAACGCAGCTGCGCGACGGAACGTGTGGAATTTTCGTCGAGAATTTTGTTCACGCGGTCCCATTGCTCCTTGTCGATGATGCCGGGGTGGTTGTCCTCGTGTACGATCTGCTCCTCCACTGGCTTGATGCGCCCGGTCTGCGTTTTGTAGTTGTACCGATAGGTCCCCTTGTAGAATGGGTTCCGTAGGATTCCTTTTACGGTCGTACCCGTCCACTCGCCTCCGCGCGCAGACTTGATGTTCTCGCGGTTTAGCTTGTCGGATAGCTTCATGGTGCTGTGGATTCTTTCGTACTGGTCGTAGATATAGCGCACCACAACGGCGGTATCCTCGTCGATAACGGGGTACTTGCCCTTGGCATCCCATTTGTAGCCCAGAGGAATGGGAGCTCCGTTCCAAAGGCCCTTGTTGGCGCGGGAGTACATGATGGACGTGACACGCTCGGCGGTCAGCTTGCGCTCGAGTTCGGCGAATACGAGGATGATGCGCAACATGGCTTCGCCGATGGCGCTGGACGTGTCGAATTGCTCGTTCTTGGAGACGAACGTGCAGTTGAATTTCTTCAACTCCTCATACATGGCGGCAAAGTCAAGAAGATTGCGGCTGATGCGGTCAATTTTCCAAACGCAGAGGTGAGAAAATTCCTTGGCGCGGATCCGGCGCATCATGTCTTGATACGCCGGGCGGTCCGTATTTTTGCCGGAGTAGCCAGCGTCCTCGAAGATGGCGTAGTCATCAATGCCGAGAGCGTATTTCGCGTAGTTTATCAGTTCGTTGCGCTGGAATGGTAGAGAATCCTTGTCGATTTGGTAGTGGGTAGAAACTCGGATATAGAGAGCGGCTTTTTTCGTCTGGTTCTTTTGCATGATGAAGCCCTCCCCTTAGTCCGAATACGGCAGGTAAATTATACGGCGCCGGATTCGTTGTCTTGGTTAAGGGCTTCCAGCAGGGCGCGGTCGTGCGGAGTCATATATTTCCGCAGCAGCGCCCACAGGACGGCACGGTCATCGTCGCTCACCTTGGAGAATGCGTTCAGCAGAATGATTTCCTCGGGGTCGCCGGATTTCTTCGGCGGGGCCAGCACGGGGTCGATGCCTACGAGGTAGTCGGCAGAAACTCCGAGAGCCTTGGCAATCTGCTGAATGCTGTACACGGTGGGCTGCCTGTCGCCAGCAAGGTAGCGGGAAATCGCACCGGAGGACAGGCCCGTTAGAGAAGCCAGCTGTACGGCGTTCATTCCGCGCTCATCCATAGCGTGCGCCAGGATTTGGTCGAAGTGAAAATTTTCTTCAATGTTGTTTATCATGGACAAAGCCTCCTTTATAAGTAATAGAATACCTAAAAATTTGCGATATGTAAATAAATATTGCCAAACGTCAATATTTTCATTGACATTTGCCAGTTGGCAAGTTATAATAAACTTAACCTACAAAAACAAGGTGGTGAGACGATGAACGAGACGCTATTCCGTATCCATTTGGTTGCAAAGGGGCTGAAAATCAGCGACATTGAGCGCGATTTGGATATACCGCGAGCATCTATCAACAAGTGGCTGAAAAATGAGACAGGAATCCAGTTGAACAAGGCGGTCCAGATTGCGAACTACACGGGTATGGACATGGCACAGTTCAACGCTATTTTTTGCGACCAAAAGTTGACAGATGGAAACTTTGCTGGTGATTCTTTCCACTACGAACTTATTTTACCGAGAAATGGGGGTGAATTAAATGGGAGCAGCTGCAACTAAAGCGGTAGGTAATGTGTACTACGAGGCGAGGAAAAAGGCCGCAATGTACAACGACAGGCTATCCAGCAGAGAGGGGGCAGCGGAAGCCCTTGGAATTTCGCCCTCGACCCTCGCGGATTATGAACTGGGCCTGACAAAATTTGTGCCGGTTGAGAACGTCATCCGCATGGCTGATGTCTACAATGCCCCTCAGCTGAAACCGCATTACTGCAAGAATGTCTGCCCGATAGGCTGCGAGATGCCCGTCGCCACAGAGGAAACAAGCATTGAGCTTGCAACCCTGCGGATGCCGACATCAACGGCAAGATGTATCACACGGATTGTATCGAAGATATGAGCGCCGGAAAGCTGGCAGAGCTTTTCGATTTTGAGATTAAGGAGAACGCCTATGGCTGAATTCGTAGACCAAATCCCGCAGCAGCCGGGTTTGGCATTTGAGGAAAAGACCCACCAGTACATTTTGAACGGAACGCAGGTGCTGCCCAGTGTTACCACGCTGATGAAACCGCTGTCCGACACGCTGTATGCAGGAATCCGGCCGGAGACGCTGCAAGCGGCAGCAGAGCGAGGAACAGAAGTACACAGCGCCATCGAGGACTATGTGACCCTCGGTATCACGGATATTTCCGAAGCCCGCAGGGGCTATTTCGAGGCATTCCTGCGGTGGATGAAAGACTACAACGTGCAGCCGCTCTCGGTTGAGCACAGGGCCTATCACCCGGCACTTGGGTATGCCGGTACGCTGGATATGCTGTGTACGCTGTCCAAGAGCGACACCGATCCGCAGGTGCTTAGGTGCTGTGATGAAATCCTCGCAGCGAAAGAGAAGAAGTTGCAATATTACGCAGACTATGAAGCCGTTATGAAGAAAGTCCGGCGCGACAGCGCATACGCGAGAGGGTTTTGGCAAAAGGCGTGGGAGGTGTACCCCGATGAAGCATAAGAAGCCGATGCCCAAGACTGATATGTGCAAAATCTTCATGTGCGATAAGCAAGGAGATCGCTACTGCTGCGCATATTGCAGGATGTTCTCGGTGTGCAGGAATCCGTGCCAGAACCGCCCGGAAGTGTGCGGATGCTATGAGAAAAAGGAGAAAAAGAAATGAGCGAGAGCAATTTGGTTGTCCTGCCAGATATGCAGGCGGTAGAAAATACGGAGCCCGAGGAAATCAAGGCGCAGGAGGGCATTGTCTCGGCAGCCAGCAAGAAGCTGGACGAGGAAGAAAAGGCGTTTGTCGGCAGCGGCCGCGCAAAGATGATTTTCCCTCATGTGGTAAAGACCCTGCGGGGATTCATCGAGGAAGATGACCGCTTTGCTGAGGTGTTCGCCAACACGGTGCGCACTGTCTCCGAGTGCTGCGCGGCCGTCGTGGATAAGAGCGGCGACGTTATGTCTGACTTGGAGGTATACCGCAAGGCAGTGCAGTTCTATTTCCCGAACGCGGATGTGGAGTTCAAGATGAACGTCCGCATCACAGGCGCAGCCCCAAGCGAGGAGGAAATGAAGAAGCCGGCAGACATCAAGGCAGAGCCCGAGAAGCCGAAGCCTGCCGCAAGGTCCGCGCCCGCCAAGGCCGAGAAATCGGCCGATGCGAAAAAGGAAAGTCCGGTAGAACTCGAGAAGCCGAAACCGAAAATCCCGCCGCGCAAGAAAAAGGCGTTCGAGGACGATTCCATGCAGTTAACGTTGTGGGGGTGATTTAGGTGATGCTGGCCTGTAAAGGATTCAAGCCGGGGCTGGTGGCAACGTACGGAGACGGCGAGTACAAGTACCATCCCGGTTCGAATACGACGGAGAAAGCGTTCTGTGCGCAGACTGGTTTCCATTGCGCGGAAAATCCGCTGGAATGCTTCAACTGGTATCCGTGGGATGGCAAAAACGAGTTTTGGTTGGTTGAGCCGAAAGGCGACATCGACGATGACGGAAAGAAAATAAGCTGTACGGAAATGTACTTGGTAGCGCGGCTCAATGAAATGCGGTTTCTGCGCTTTGTACAAGCCTATCTGCTGGGCCACCCGGAGTGTGAAGAAAGCTGGACGCACAAGAGCAGCGGCCCGATTCACGTCTACAAGGGAAAGAACATCTCGGCGTCGGGGAAGCTGGGCGACTACATTCTGTTCATCAACACGTTTATGAAAGGCATGGCCGCCAGCACGATTATCCACGTTGACGGCAAGAAGTATATGATTTTTGAGAAAGCAGAGATTGGGCAGAAGCTAAAGGCGCTGAAAGCGGCTGTTCCGCAGTCGCGGAGCGCAGGAGCAGAGTCGATTACGCAAGGGGTGTTGTTCGAGGGCAACACGATGGCCGCGTCGAACGGTGTCATCTACGCGCAAGCGAAGATTCCGTACAACATCGCAGAGCCGTTTATCCTACCGCCGAACGGCGTTGACCTCATTTGCGGGCTGGATGACCCGCAGGTGTCTATCGAGAAAGACGGCGACAACGTGAAAGTGGCCGGGGCGGGGAAGAAGCGCGCAAAGGCCACGTTGCTGACGGGAACTATCGACAACTTCATGCGCATTGCACCTCCGCAGCAGGGGATGCGAAACGTGTCCGTGGATGCCGAGGAACTTATCGCCGCCATCAAGCGCGTGGGCTACGCGGTGTCCTTGAATCCGAACCGCCCAGCCATGACGGGGATTTACTTCAAGGCCGAGAACGGAAAGCTGAACCTCGTTGGGTGCGACGGCTCCCAGCTGGCAAAGGTCGAGTTTCCGTATGAAGAAGATTTCCACTTCATCCTGCCCAACGAGACGGCGAAGAGCCTGGCCGCTCTCGACCTGCACGGCCAGTGTCAGATTACCGGCGACCACAAGAAAGCGGTCTTCAGCACCGAGGACTACACGCTGACGACCAGCCTTATTTGCGGCGAGTACATGAACTATGAGAGCGTAATCCCGAAAGCGGGCAAGTACGATGTCGTGTTTGACCGCGACAGTCTGCTGGGGGCCGCCACGCGCGTCAAGAACTTGATGGACTTGAAGCACCGCGAGCCGGTGGTGCTGCACATCGACGGCGAAAGCTGCTACATCACATCCCGGCTGACGGGCGTTGAATTCCACGAGGACGTGCTGTGCCAAGGCACCATCCCGGAGCCGATGAACATTGCGTTCGACGACATTCTCCTGCTGAATGGGATTAGCGCCACCAAAGGTGAGGGCATCCGGGCACTACTGAATAGCTCACTCTCACCTATGCGGATTGAAAACGAGGGCTTTACGGCCCTCGTACTCCCGGTACGGATGAAAAACAGAGCGTGAAATGAGGTGATTTTGTGTCCGCCAAAATTGACAAGGAAACGAATATCGGGTATAATAAAATGAATTGTGCCGACTTGGTTCGCGCAAGGATGAAAGACACGGGAACGGCACTTCACGAACTGGCCGAAAAGATGGGTTACAGCCGCCAGCGTCTCGGTAACAGATTGCTGAGAAATAGCCTTACAGCGGAAGAATTTTGCGAAGCAATGGCTATCATGGGGGCGACCGTCAAGATCGAGAAAAACGACGGGCAACAGAAATTGATCTGGGAGAGAACCCCCAGCGTAGGCCCGCCGATTTGCAAGATGTGCAACGGTTATGTTTGCGATACAGAAAAAGCTGACTCGCTGGCGGCGAGTTTCACCTGCCGGAAGTACCCAGAGGGCATCCAGAACCATTTCGCATGGGAATTGTATCAAGACCGCTCGGGCTTCTATTTCGTGGTAGTTTACAGCGATATTCCGTCCTGTCCGACGAATGTTTATACAGTGACCCCAGAGGAAGCCGAGTGGTACCTCGAACACAATATACTTTGAAATTCTGAACGATGAAACGTGAAAAGGTGGTAAAATGGCCGTAAAGGTAGAACGAATTGATTATAGCCAGATGGAAAATCGGGAGAAGTACCAAGACATCATTATGCAGTATTACGACCATCCGCCCCTCGTATATACTCGGAGTTACGGATGCCAGCAGAACGTCAACGACGGCGAGAAGATCAAGGGCGTTTTGCAGGATGTCGGCTACGGCCTGTGCGACAATGTCGAACACGCCGACCTCATCCTGTTCAACACCTGCGCCGTGCGTGAGCACGCCGAGCAGCGCGTTTTCGGCAATGTCGGCGCGCTGAAAAAGCTCAAGGAGCAGAACCCGCGTCTGATGATCGGCGTCTGCGGCTGCATGGCCCAGCAGGAGCACATCGTCGAAAAGCTGCGCCAGAGCTACCCCTATGTGGACCTTGTCTTTGGCGTGGACGGCATTGACCGGCTGCCCGCCATGCTGGCCGAGCGCATCCGCAAGGGCAAGCGCTATCTGGAAAAGCCCGCCGAGCGCAACGCCGTGGTCGAGGAGCTGCCCATCCGCCGCGATTCCGGCTTCCGCGCGTGGCTGCCCATCATGTACGGGTGCGACAACTTCTGCACCTACTGCATTGTGCCCTATGTCCGCGGGCGGGAACGCAGCCGCGAGCCCGCCGCAATTCTGGCGGAGTTCAGGCAACTTGTCGAGCAGGGCTATAAGGAGATCACCCTCCTGGGCCAGAACGTCAACAGCTACGGCAAGGGGCTGGAACATCCCATCGACTTTGCCGACCTTTTGAACCTGCTGTGCGAAGTCCCCGGCGACTACCAGATCCGCTTCATGACGAGCCACCCGAAGGACGCCAGCCGCAAGCTCATCGACACGATTGCCGCGCAGGAGCATCTGTGCAAGCATATCCACCTGCCCGTGCAGTCCGGCTCGGACCGGCTGCTCAAGGAGATGAACCGCCACTACAACGTCGCGCAGTACATGGATCTGATCCGCTACGCCAAGGAAAAAATTCCCGGTGTGACCTTCTCCAGCGACATCATTGTCGGTTTCCCCGGCGAGACGGAGGAGGACTTTGCCGCAACGCTCGACCTCATCCGTGAGGTGGGCTATATGCAGCTGTTTACCTTCATCTATTCCAAGCGCGCCGGCACCCCGGCGGCCAAGCTGCCCGACCCAACGACCCACGCTGAGAAGGCCGCCCGCATGGACCGCCTGCTGAAAACGCAGGAGGAGTTCGCCTTTGCCGCCACCGCCGCCATGGCAGGCCGGACCGTCCGCGTGCTGGTCGAGGCTGCTGGCCGCAATGAGGGCACCGTCAACGGACGTCTCGACAACAATCTGGTCGTGGAGTTCAAAGCTCCTGAAAGTCTTATCGGCCAGTGGGCCGACGTCCACATCACCGGCTCGCGCGCCGCACTGCTGGTGGGCGAGCTTGCTGAATAAACCTATGGCAACACCGCATAATTCCCGCCTTACGGCTTAAGCACCGCTCCGGCGGCTGCGG
>ERZ857955.1700-NODE-1700-length-16357-cov-2.612379_pt1 | contig 16357 bp, 17 predicted proteins | sample MGYA00519956_ERZ857955 | MGnify/ENA primary metagenome ERZ857955 (study PRJEB31778, sample SAMEA3449378) | human gut metagenome | biome: human gut; feature: human-associated habitat; material: faeces | place: United Kingdom | collected 2010/2012 ...
GTCCGCATTGCGGAGAAGGTGCATGAGCTGATTTTCAATTCCACCGACATCCATTGTACCGGCAATAATAAGTACTTTTATTTGCATCTATCTTCTCCTCATTGCCCTGACATTATGCTTCATCCGGAGCTTGATTAAAAATATATCCATCCGTTGCGTTCTCGCGATGAAAAATTCTCGCCGGGTTGCCAATCACAATGCTATGCGGCGGAACATCAAAATTGACATATGCATTCGGCGCAATCAGCACATCATCGCCGATTTCAACTGCTCCGATTACGGACGCATTGAGACCCACAAAAACATTGTCCCCAAGGTGCGGTGCACCAAGTTTCAATCCGCGATAGCTCACGCCGAGCGTGCAGCCCTTATAAAGGCTACAGTTTCTCCCAATAACTGTCCCATTTCCCACTGTAATATTATAGGGATGACACAGATACATCCCACCGCCAATTTCTGCATTTGGACTGAATTCAAGCCCATATTTCCTGGACATTCTGTATAGCGCAAACCGGTAAAACAGTTTTCCAAATGATGTCCTTGCTGCTTTGAATTTTCTGAAATACAGCATAAATCGTATATTATGCCTAAATAATATATCTATTGGCAGCAAGGAGCGCGATCCTGTCCCCCGCAGACGGTAATAGTCTTGCTGGAATTTGTTCCTATTCATTTCATTTCACCGTGCCTTGTGTTTTATCAGCACATCTATCACACTAGCCAATCGGAGCCGCACCGGCAACGCAATCACCCGGCACTTCCAGCCGACAGGCTTAATCCGCTCCGCCCGGTACCGGTCACAGATTTTCCGGATTTCCCTCCGCCGCTGTGCTGCGGTATACTGAAATTTCAGCAGCTCCTTGCAGCTGGAATAGACACTGCGGTAGGTCATCCAGGAAAGCGCCGTCTCGTAGTACCGCGCCGCCTCGGGTGAATGCAGGCTTCCGCAGTATGCCGCATACATTCGATGGTTGACCTTCATCAGCTGCTGCGTCAGATAAGACCGGGCTTTGCGGGAAAGGGAGCTCCCATCGCTGACATCTACGTTGTATAGATGATCCTCCACCGAGGCAATCGACTGAATATGCATGGCATAGGAAAAGATAAATACTTGATCCTCGCCAATAGACAAGCCAGCTTCAAAGCGTATGCCGTACCGCTCAATCAGCTGCCGCCGAAATACCTTGCTCCAAAGGGAGCTGAAGAGATATTGCTCCATGGCATAAGAAACCCGCCTGGCAACGCCGACCTCTGTATTTTCATGAAACACGCCGGTATCCCACGCGGTGGAAGCGCTCCCAAAGTTGCGATAACCAAACAGAAGCAGATCCGGTGCATCATGTTCCAAGGCATCGGAGATCACGTCAAAATAATCCTCCGCCACATAATCATCGCTGTCCACAAACAGGATATACGTCCCGCTTGCCTGCTCCAGCCCCAGATTCCGCGCCGCGGATACTCCGCCATTTTCCTTGGCAACATACCGGATTTGAGGATATGCATCGGCATACTCGCGGCAAATCCTATCGCTGCCGTCTGTAGAGCCATCGTTGATGAGCAGCAGCTCATAATCGGAAAACGGCTGACGCACAATGCTGCTCAGGCAGCGGCGCAGCGTTGCTTCTGCGTTATAAACAGGAATGATAATGGAATACTGCATCAGCTTTCTCCAAATCCATAGATGTTCTCCAGCTCTTTTCGGACGTTTTCATCTGTATAGAGACGCGCTTTTTCGCGACCTGTCTGCCCAAGCGTTTTCTGATTACCGCCGCTGGAAAGCTGAACCAGCCGTTCCGATAGTGCGCGGCTGTCACCAACAGGCACCAGATACCCTGTTGCACCATTCTCAACGGTGTCCGCGGTTTTCCACCGCAATGACCGGCTTCCCGCACAGCATTCCTTCAATCAGGTTTAATCCAAGTCCCTCCCGGTGGCTGCACGATACAATTACGTCCGCCACCGGAACAACCCGCTCCAAATCCGTGCGATACCCCAGCAGGCGGATAAAGTCTTCGGCATGATGATTCGCAATCCGCTCTCTTAGCGCTGCTTCCATCGGTCCGTTTCCCGCCAGCAGGACCTTGAGCTCCGGGATTCTGTTCCGGCAGAGCACAGCCGCATCAATCAGCGTCCGCTGATCCTTATTTTCATTCAATTCGCCGGTACACAATACAACAAAGTCCTGCGAGGTTAAGCGTTCTTCTTTTCGAAGCAGCTCCGCATCTTCATCAGAATGCAGATGATACCGTTCTGTAGATACGCCCACGCCATGGATATGATACGCGTTAACCGGCAGCCTGCTCCTGGCAAGCTGAAAATCCTCTTCATTGATGGTAATGAGCTGATCCGTAAACCGGCACATAAACTTCTCCACCGGATACCAGATGAGCCAGTTTTTTTTCGGTGCACCCTTGTAAAAATGGAACCCATGAGCGGTATAGAACACCTTTGTGCCACACTTGCGTGCTTTTCGCGCAGCCAGCCGTCCCAGAACGCCGCCAACGGGTGTGTTGCAGTGGATCACATCGTATTCGCCCTCGTCAATGATCTTTTTGAGCTGTTTGTAGGCTCCAAGATTTTTCGGTGAAAACGGCGAACGCTGAAACGGCACGTCAAAGACCTGCTCCACAAAATCCAGCTTCAGACCGTTCTTCTCGGCTAGGTTGTTTCGCGCTGCCACATGGACCTCACAGCCATGCTCGTGGAGCATGGCGACAAGCGGTCTGTGGAACTGGCAAATATGCGATTGTACGGTGGCAACTAAAAGGACTTTCATCATACTCTCTTCCTGTCAAAACAGTCTAACAGACGCTATAAAATAATAAATCTTATCCATCCACATCCGCTTATTATTGTGCGCAACATCCTTTACGCTGATATTGGTTGCATCAATTTCCGGGCACAGCTCATGGGTAAAATCAATGTGCGTCCGATCTGCAATGCGATCCTCCAGCGGGACCTTCAGCATCAGCTCAGAGAGATGCCGATTGTTATAGGGCACCGTCACATCATGGGAAAACATATGCTCGCAGCTTAAAACATCGGCGCCCCAGCGGCTGTCCCGCATTTCCAGGTCAATGATATCGCTCCAGTCATAGTTGAACATATGCTCGTTATAAGCCGTGCGGTGAAGGTAATCTTTGTATCGGACATCCGTGGCATAAATCAGCGCAGGATTCATCAGGAAAATGTTGTTCATTGCGTTGACCCGCCGCGCCGTGCATTTTTTTTGCATATGTCGCACGCCGTACCGCTTATAGTAAAACGCGCGCCCAACCTCAGAGGTCCACGACTTCACCTCAATGTCAAAGGGATTCTCCTTTCGCAGATAAATCCGCTTCATAATGTCATTGTGATTGAAATACAGGCGATTACTGTTTACGCACAGAATTGCCCTGACCAGCTCATATTCCGGATAGACCGCCTTGTCCAGCGGGATATCATAGGTGACATGCGGCACGCCCACTGCCCGGCAAATCGCTTCCGCCGCATCACAGTCTACCTTTTCGGCAGGCTGCGAGTTATAAGAGAAATACTGAAATCGTTCCTTCTCATGGATGGACGCCGCCAAGGAGCCCTTGCTGTCCCGTCCGCCGGTCACAGAAACCGCCGGTCGCTCCCATTTCTCAGCAATCAGAGCAAGATTGCTTTTCATGAGCTTGGCAATTTGATGCACCGTTTCCCAATACGCCGCCTTGTTTTCACACATGGAAAGCGACTGACGCGGCCAAATGCGCACTGTGTTAAACGCGCCCTCTGCATAGACCACATAATTGTTGCAGATCAGCTTTTTCAGCTCGTGGTAGTGGCTGATATCCCCCGGCAAGCCCTCGCCGTACAGGTGATACCAGCGATAGTGCTCAAGCTTTGTTACATAGTCATCCCGGTGAAGGGATTCAAACTGCGCCGCCAGCTCTTCATGGGAGCAGAGATAACAATGCCCATTGACGCTTCCGTAATACGCGGTGCGCATGCTCTCAAAGTCTCCGCAAAACGTCAGCCGTTCCCCGGCGATCATTCCAATGACAAACAAGCCGGTCAGATCGTTGATCGTCTGAAGCCCAAGCTCAAAGCTGTCATGCGACTGGGACGCAAGCGTATTTAAAATGTCCAGTTCATTTCCTTGCCCGGAAAAGGGATTGTATGCATGTCCAATCAGAAAGTACGTAATCCCGTTGTGGGTCGTAGTATAGAGCTTTTGCCGGCAGTGCAGCCAGATATGGAAGCAGTCCGAAAGCGGCTCCTGCCGCCAGTTCCCGAAGAAGGGGTAATCATCATGGATCGTGAGTTCCTGATCGGTAATCAGAAAGCCCTGTTCAAAGATGGAGGATTTGTATTCCGGAAACTGCTCGATATGCGCTTTGATATACGCCCAGTTTTCGTTCATTCCAGTCCCTCCTTGATTATTCTCCACAATCTTGCCCGATTCCCCTCCCCAATAAAGCTGTTATGCGGGGTCAAAATCACATTTTCCAGCTCCCACAGGGGGCTGTTTTCCGGCAGGGGTTCTTCCTCAAACACGTCCAGCACGGCACTGCCGCCGTTTTGCAGCCACGCGGTCAGCGCAGCTTCATCTGCCAGTGCGCCGCGGGCAACGTTGACGAATATTGCGCCTGCTGGTAAGCAATCAAAGACTTCTTTGCTCACAATGCCGCGGGTTTCCGGCGTCAGGGCGATGCAGAGAATCAAAACATCACATTCCGCCGCAGCACCTTGCAGCCTATCCAGCGGCAACACCGCATCAAAATCCGGCAGCGCCCGCACCGTTCGGTTCACGCCGGTGATACGGCAGCCAAAGGCGTGGAGCCGCTTTGCAAGCTCGCGCCCCACATCGCCGCAGCCGAGGATGCACACGCGCTTGCCGGAAAGCTCCAGCAGGCCGCGATGCTTCTCCCATTTGTGCTGCGCCTGATTCGCCGCAAAAAAGCGGCTCTGCTTATATAGCTGCAAAATGCCGCAGACGGCGAACTCCGCCATCGGAACGCTGTACACGCCCGCGGCGTTGTGCAGCGCAATGCCGCGGGCCCAGATATCGTCCAGCGGCACACGGTCAAGCCCCGCGCTGGTGAGCTGGATGACCCGCAGGCTCGTAAAGCGCTCGATGGAATTGTAGAGAAACAGGCCGTTGCACACGACCGCCTCGTATCGCTCCGGATAGTCTACCGGGGCACGTTCGTCGCCATGAACAAAGACCTTGTGCCCGGCAGCTTCCAGCTGCTCGCGCTCGCCGCTATTGAGTTGAAACGCGCCGGTCACCAGAACATTCATGGGTCCATTCCTTTCAAGATCTCGTCCACGCAGCTGCAAACTCTGCGGTGGTTTTCATCAAACTGCGCCTGGAACCATCCATTGCATTCCCGCTCCACCCGGCGGATATCTGCCACGCCCTGGGTGAAAATGTGCCGAATCTCGTCCAAATCCGTGATTCTTGCGGTATTGCAGAAGCTCCGGGACAGGATCACATACTCCGAGCCCAGCCGGTAGTGCTCACCAATGATAGTCTCCGCCGGAAGCGTACCGGAGCCGGGACGCCCAACGCCCCCAAAGCCATAGGGAATGCTTGCATCCCGAAGCCCGGCGCAGAGCCTGTCCACCGTGCCGTCTGCCAGAAGCTGAAACATAAATTTCTGGTGATAGCACAGGTGCAGGTCGTTCAGCCCAATATGCATCTGGTCAATGCCGGGAACCTGAAGGGCAGCGGACAAATTGTCTGCCGCCGTATCCGTCTCCAGCAGCGGCATGGTTTTCGCACGACCGCCCACCAGCTGCACCAGCTGCCGCAGATCCTCCGCTGTGCGCCACATGGGCAGCATAATTACGTCTGCCCCGTTTTGGATGGAGGAGTCAATCTCCCTCCGGGAGTTCGGATTCAGCGGATTGACACGCGCCATGATCTCTGCCCGATTGCCAATGGCTGCGCGAACCCTTGCAATGTCCTCCGGCACATGGTGGGACTGCACGGTATCCATGCCGCCCTGACGCTCCGCCTTGCCCAGCACCTCCATGTCGATAAAGATGCGGTCAACCCCTGCATCCGCCGCGATTTTCGCAACGGCAGGGTCATTTGTAATGTACATCAGTTTCAGCATGCTTTTCCCCTCAGGCAGTTGCGCCGGTGTTGACGTTGTCATCGTTGCGCAGCACCTTAAACACCGTCATGCACAGGATTTTAACATCCAACGCCAACGAAACATGCCGGGTATACCACACATTCATCTGAATCCGCTCATGCCACTCCACGCTTTTCCGCCCATGCACCTGCGCCCAGCCGGTGATGCCGGGTCGAACATCGAACATATGGAACTGCTCCTGGGTGTATTCCTCCACCCGCCAGGGATGATAGGTCAGCGGTGGGCGCGGACCGACAATCGCCATGTCGCCCTTTATAATGTTAATCAGCTGCGGAAGCTCGTCAATGCTGGTGGCACGAATCAGCCTTCCCACCTTTGTGACACGGGGGTCGCCCTTTTCGCTGTAAACACCGCTTCCTGTATGCTCTGCTCCGTCGGTCATGGAGCGGAATTTGTAAATGGAAAACTCCTTTCCCCCTCGTCCCAGACGCTGCTGCCGGAACAGCACCGGTCCCGGAGATGTGAGTTTTACGGCAAGCGCAGTGATGCAAAGCAGCGGCGACAGAATCACCAGCGCAAGCACGGAAAGAATCGTGTCAATTGCCCGTTTTCCAAATTTTCGATACATCGGTATGTCCTCGTCCCTTTTCTCCACCGCATCCAGTTATGTCCATAGAATCATGATATTTCCACTCATTTTCCCCACCTGGAATACGGCACTTATATTAGATTGTATCACTTTTTCGAACTTTCTTCAAGGTTTTTTCTGGAATTGCACGGAAGTGGAAAATGAGTCAGGCGCAAGGCAGGAACATGACAGAAGCGGGGCAGCTTTGAAGATTTGCGCTGCGGCACAGACAATGGAACGGACCCGAAATCCGTAGATTTCAGGTCCTTCCAGGCTCACTATTTCTGATAATCCATCATCAAATCAAACGCACGGTCCCCTTCTCCCCCGACGATCACATACACCGGCAGCAGATACGCGGAGCTCGCGTCGCAATAATACGCGGCATAGCCCCTTGATGCAGCGAATTCGGCATTCTTGGGGTTCTCTCCGGGATTGAGGGAATAATCCTGATTGGAAACCGCCGCCCGGATTTCCTCCTCCGATTTCACGGTGACCTCGGCAGCATACTCCGCAGGATTCGCCTGCTTTTGAACGCCAATGATCTCCCCCCGATCGCCGATGGTCACGGAGATTCGATACAGTCCATAGACCGGCGTTCCGTCCAAGTCCGGGAAATAGGTCACGGTTTTCTCCAGAATTTGCTCCGTTCCCTGGAGCTTATCCCCGGTGGTGGTGTACTGGACGGTCAGGTTGTCCGGGTCTACCGTATCCAGCAGCTTGTTTTCTAGGATAAACGCTTCGGCAAGCGCCTTTGCCTCGGCATCATCGGGCAGGTCAATAGGCTGGGAAAAATCGAACTCCCGGGTATAGGACCAGAAGCCGATGTCGCTGTTCACCGTCACCATGCGCCCATCGTCAAAGGAATAATACCTGTCGTCTCCGGTCAGCCAGGTTTCGCTTGCATCCTCCAGCCTTGCCACCGACGCAATCTGCGCCTCCAGCTCCGCTTTGGATGGAATCAGCATCCGATAAACCGCCTCCGTCTTGGCGGTGGTGTCCAGCTCCGCGCCGTCCGGAGATACGTTTGCCGTGATCTCCTCCCCCGGCATTGCAATCACCGGATGGGGAATGTCGGATTGCTCGCCGCAGGCGGTGAACAGGAGCAGGAGTGCGAGGGTCAGGGCAGATAAGATCGTGGGATGAGGTTTACGCATGTGGGGGCCTCCTAATGTCTACAATGTGTCAAGAAACACGTCTGCTTCTTCTCTTGTGCTGAAAACATAGATCCTCTTTTCTTGATACAGCTCCAGCAATTCCAGTATTTCATTTCTGTTTTGCGTCTCATATCGTTCCACTTCACAGGCCAGCCGCTCATCCATGACATTGATGGGGCAGTCCGATCTCTCTGCGGATACCCGCTGGCGGATGCCCGCCATACATTGCTCTTTGGAATAATCCAAAAAGACAATCGTATCACATGCCGCCATTCGCATTTGATAGGTTCTGCTGTAGTCCCCATCCAGAATCCATTCATCGGTGGCGAATATTTGATGCAGAACATCATCAAATTCGTCTCGTGTGATATGGGAGCCATCGGACTTCCACCATATATTGTCAAGATGATATACGGGGATTTCCAGAAGGCTGCTCAATCGCTTTGAAAAGTAGCTTTTTCCGCTGCCGGGACAGCCAATTATGATGATTTTATTCATAAGGTGCTCCTTTTCGAGATCAAGATCTTTCGGCTTCATCATATCATAGAAAAGAAAAATCTGTCAATCATAATTCACCTGACAGCGCGGATGCAGCGCTGTAAATAAAGAAAAGACCCGAAATCCTACGATTTCAGGTCTTAAAGATGGTGGAGATAAGCGGGATCGAACCGCTGACCTCTTGAATGCCATGGAGCCCCAACATAAAAATAGGTGGAAATAGTTCGAAATAATATACAATTTTATCGTTTTGACCAGCTTTTTCGTTTCAAAAAATCTAATGATTTTATGGTGTTTTGATATGTTTCGCTGTCATTCTGGTCAAAATTCTGGTCAAATTCGTGTTCACTGTTTCGGATGATTCTGCCTATCATCGTATCAAAAGGAACAGGAGGTTTTACATGAACACACAGCAATCCAGTGCATCCCTCGGAATCTGGGGGATGCGGCATGAAGCGTTTCTCAGGCAGTATCGGCATAGTGCCTACGTGACACTGCTGACATCTGGGAAGCTGGATGATTATCTTGCAGGAATTGACCAGTGCGCCACAGAGATGGCGGAGAAACTCACGGAGCGGCTCATGGCGGAGCGCGGAATTACGGAAGCGCTTAAACAGGATGATCCGGTTCGTTGGGTGCAGGAAATGAATTCTGTGAAGGCAATGGTTCGGGAGATTATTTGTGCAGAGATAATTGACGTGGGATGATGCGTGGGGGCGCTCCAGCAAAAGCCAGGGTGCCCCCACACAATCTGTTACCCTTTTAAGCCTCTTATATCAGATTTCCTTCATGAATATGGTATCGGTATCTCCAATGTAATTTGAGATGGTATCAATAGGCATGAACCCACATTTTTCATAGAAGCCGCTCATATCTGAAGGAATGTACACCTTGGAAAAACCGCAGGATTTTGCGTATGTGATCACGCTGTCGATCATGCGGTGGCTGAGCCTGTATCCACGGAACTTTTCATCCACAAATATGGTGCTGATCCATGGCGAATAACGGTTTTCTGGGTAAAAATCTTCCTTCAAGAAGGTACAAAATCCAGCAATCTCGCCGCCTACAAGGCAAACAAACACAGACTCCCACTCCGTAAATATATCCCGGCGCATAATATCTGCTAGATGTGGGCCAACAAATTCCCACGAGCAGTTTTGGGCATAATGAATCAGCTCATTCCAGTATGCGCCGCAGGGCGTAAGCCGCTGTACGCGCACAGAGAGTCCAAAATACAGCGCCAGTTTTTTCGCGGTTTCGCAGCAGGTGTCTTTTATAACAGAATTGTTGAGTTCCATATGATTTTTCCTTTCAATGTGCATAACAAATTTGGCCCAGTGTTACTGAGCCTCCCACAGCATAATGTTGCCGTGTTAGCGGATGCGATTGTTATTGCACAGATAACGGAAAGAAATCATTGCAGGACCTCCATGTGGGATGAGCTGACAATAACATAGGAACGGGGACAAGTCAAGATATAAAGACACCAGCGCAGCAACCGAAAATTTAGTGTCAAAAACCAACGCGTTAGAATTCTGATAGCCCGGAATTTTTGCTTTTGTGTACTACATCCTATTCAAATTTGACTGACGTTTGCCGATAAATACCCGTTATGATCTGGTATTTCTCAGTAGTTATGCTTCCAACATTCTTTTTAACCAGTCTTCATTTGCACGAAGTGTGCAATAACATTGTTGAACATAGTATCATCAAAGTTTTTCCCAGAGAATACACCATTACATATTTCTGTTACCCAATTAACGTCTTTGGATAGAAGTTTGTCCTGCAATAAACGAAGCATTTCTAAAATATTGGTCTGAATGCCTTGTGTTTCGGCTGCGAGATAACCGGCATCTTCAGGTTCCGTCAGCAACTCGACCGATTTGGAATAGATCCATAGTTCTTCGGCAATATCCCCAATGGAAGGTTCTACGGCCTCTACGGTGGTCTTTTCCGCCAAAACGTATTTCCTCGCAAAGCAGTTGAGCATCTGCTCCGTCACGTCCACTGGATATGGGATCATCTGCTTTTCAAGCAATGAATAGTTTTCTGACTCAATCGCTTTTTTTGCGTCAACGAGCATCCGTCGAGAGAGCTGCAACGCTGTAGGGTTTATTTCTTCAAGATCGTTTGCAGACAATATTACCAGATAGTCAAAGGGAGCATCAGAAAACGCAATACTGCCCAGAAGCCATTCGGCTAAATTGCTTTCCGATGTCATATCAAAAGCATCAACCACGATGGGATAATATTTCAATATGCCAATGGTGTAAATCTGATCAGGAAAATGAACCGAGTACTTGGACGCTAATCCCGAAAACCCCTTTTCTGCAATTCTTCTCTCCTCCCGGCAGTTCCCATCATACCAATCCTTGATTTGATATTTATCAAAGTATTTACTTGGCATATGTTCAAGATAATAGCTGCAGCACATAGTAAGTCGCTTGATGTTTTGCTCTTCCATTGCACAAAGAACCCGTTGCCTTTCCTGAATATCAAAGTCTGCCGCAACCTCTGAAAAATAATTTTGCATCAGTACAAGAGCACTTTGCGCCGCTCTGAGATTCGCCATAGGCTGCGGCTTCTGCTTATCTCTGGTGAGAATCCCCGCAAACTGATTAAAGAAGTTTTGTACGCTTTGGAAGTATTCTTCTTTTTTCCTTTTCAGATCCTCCGGCAGTGCGGCTTTTTCCTCAAAGGGACGGTCTTCTTGGGGATACCGTTTTTCTCCCGTGGTCATCCGTGTAAGCTCTTCATGGAGCTGATCCACTTCTTTGGCCAAGCCTCCTAATGTTTTCCCACTCAGTAGCTTACCCATGCAGGCGCAGCACTTATCGGCAAGCAGACATATCTTCTCTCTCACGCTAAACCAATAATCCAACCATTCGGTTACGGTATCAAATTCGTAATTGCTCATAATTGTCTTATTCCATAACGATGCCAGGTCTTGATGGAACATAATCACAATGTTTCGAATGGGCATTTCCTTGTGTGCATCGTCGGGAATAGGATAAGCCGAAAGCAGATCAACCGTCGGCTTGAGCGCATCCGCACAGTACAAATCAAAAATAGGTAAGGCTTTGCAAAGGAATTTCAGCCTTGAGACGCTCTGCTCATTCCCCATTTTGATATTGCGTAATCGAAGGATATATTCAACGTGAATCGCATTTTTTTCGGAATCAATAAATACCCTAAGTGATCTTGTCCGCTGTTTGAGGTACGTAAGAATGCTCTTGAGATTTCGTTCCACAAATTCCATATATTTTGCTCTGTTCCCGCAGTAGGAGAGATACATCAGCGTAGAAAAGCACTCCAGCGTCAATTTTTCCGACTTGCTCCAAATATCGTCCAGAGAAAATCCAGCCGATACATTCCACTCCGGATTGATGTTATAGATCCACTCAGAAATGGAGGCATAGGACGTGATGTCCTTTATCTCGTCAAAACGAAAGGCGCGCAGTTTCCTATATAGACAATCGCAGAAAACATAGACATACGTTTCCTGTAAGCGACAGGTGGGAATACGCTCCCGCAATCGACAAAGATATTCTAAATTCTTATTATCCAGAAATGTTTCCCTCAGTTTATCCAGCGTATCCATTGACACGCCGAACTCCTTGAACACAGCAAACGGGCACATTTCGATCGATAGAAGCAAAAGGCCACCGTGGGCATCTGCATCGTCAAACGCTGCTCGGTTGGAACGGAAATACTGCATCACACTCCCTGAAAAAAGCCCCTGTATTGCAGAAATATAGTTCGAAAGGTCTTTTTCATCCCACAGGCTCTCAACCGCATCGCGGAAAAAAGTCTCTTTGTTCAGGGTAAACTCCGGCAGATGGGAAAACAGTATCGGCAGGTCCGCTTTGTCTGCCATTTTCATAACGGAAATAGCGGTATTGTCAATTGGAAAGAATTCATGCAGTCTCTCAATAACGTGCTTTGACCGGATGGGGTGGAGGCCCTCAATATACCCGCTCTCTGCATCCACATGCACAAGAAACTCGGATTCCATACTTTTTAAGAGCTCACCAAAATCCGAGTCAGAGTCTTCTGTCTGATTTGAATAAAGATTGACAACAGAAAGCCTAACTCCGCAAATATCTGCAAAACATACTTTGCGTAGAATTTCACATTTTGCGCTTCCGGAAGACGACTGTCCTATTTCGGATATCTGTGTTCCAATTCTTTCTGCCATCATTTCACCATGCGTGAGCAGGTAAACATATTCGATAAGCAGCTGTCTCTCCGCAACTTTCTTCCATGCGCCCCGCCAGTCTGTTATGCCCGGATGAAGCTGCTTCGCCTCTTTGAATCGGTGAAACAGCTCGAAAGCTTCCTTTTCCTCCAGGACCGGCTTAATAACGTTTACGGATTGAATGTTGCTCAAATCGCCGCTATAATGATACCAATCGATCTCCCGCGATGTAACGATCAATTTATAGTGACAATGCAATTCAGACTGCAGTAACGAGGCAAGCCGATTCCATTGACAGAAATGCTGATTCAGATTGTCAATCAGAATCAAAACCTTTTCACCAAGTTGAATTCTCGCCTTAAAGTATTGGACGATATTTCCAAGTTCCTTGACCTCATCACAACACAGCAACTGGTATGGGGTATATTCATCCCGGAGAAGATACGCTGTCCGCAGGGCCAGCGTAGTTTTTCCCTGTCCGCTGGAAGCTTTCATAACCGTAACTGTGTTTTCACCGACAGAATAGATCACTTCTTTCTCTAAACCCGGTCTCTCGATTGGAAAGCCGCTTACGATATCTGCCGGCGTTGCTTTCTTTCCCTCATAAAAGCTGCGTCCTCCGTCAAGGCCCGCCTTCGTGTAATCCAGCTTTCGGACCCAGCTATGTGCAGGATTCTGAGGCCCCTTGCTGATATCTATCCGGACCGATTGGATCTGGGCATCCACTTCTGCTTTGGTCACGTAGGATCGCTGCTCCATTTTTTCAAAGCAAAGAATTTTTATGCTATTTGCAAACAGAGAAATATTGTCTGTCGTGATCTCGTAGGTTTGCACCAAAGCTTTTTCAATTGCAGCAACGAGTGCCGATTTTTCAACTTTCTTAAACGACAACTGTGAAATGAACTGATCGAAATCATACAGGCTCCAATTCCAAGAGGGGTTGTTCTGCCTGATATTGTAGATTTCATGCTCCCAATAGGCGCACGATTTTTCGTCAAGATTGGAACATAACAGTTTGCTTAGATTACCGGTTGCAACAGGAAAATCATAAACCAACTGAAACTTTCTTGCTGGATCTATCAAATAGGCTTCCAGAAAATTCTTAAGCACACCAGCTAAAAAACTGGCATTCTGTTTATTAACAGAATATTTCAGCTGTATATGAGTGATATCACTACTGTCATTTTCCTGTTTAATATAATCAATATCTTCAATCCCCTCAAGTTGAAAAGAAATGTTTGGACTTGATGACGAAAGAATTAAATAGCAAGAATACAAAAACTGATACGAGTAGCCTCTGAGTGCGATTTGTCCACCATCTCTGGAGGCATTTAATTCCTGAATATTGGCTTTTGGAACAGCAGCTTTTTTGCCTTTTTTGTTTTTTCCTTTTCCCACGCTCATCACCTTTTCTTATTATCAATCGCACTGTGAAACTGATTTTTACTCCCATATGGGTTACCATTTAGATTAGCCCGAGCCAGCCCCGCCAAAAAAAATCCTCAAAAAGTTCTGGGAATAGAGAAAAGCCGCTGATTCCTTGAGAAATCAGCGGCTCTGCTTCTCCAAGCACTCCGCAAGCACCGCTTCCAGCATTGTCGTTCGATACACAGACTCCTCCATTGCCTGCAACAGCACCTCCGGCTCAACAGCATCCCAATGAACATCATACCCAGCCTGTGCATAAAGAAGCCGCATAAACTCTCGAATGGAGCGCCCATTGCCCTCCCGGAAGGGATGGATATAGTTCAGCTCCGCCAGATAGTAGGCACTGCGAGATGTCAATTTCTCTGCACTCAGATCACGGAGATAATTCTCAGCTTTCAGTTTTTTTAATAGCGCAGACAACTTTGGCGCTATCTCCTTGTGAGACAAGAAGCGCGTTGCTCCCTTCATAATATCTTCTTTCCGAAAATGGCCCGCGAAGGGATACACATCGCCAAAGAGATATTTATGAATCCGGCACAGGTGATTGGATGTAAACCGCCCCAAAATCGGAGTCTCTAGCAGATCGTTCTGCCGCACCGCCGTGATGTCAGCTTCCACGATCCGAAGCTGCTGATTGTCCCTGATTCCAAGCCGATTCCGCAGAACATTGGTGTCCCGATAGCAGTAAATAGAACCCGTGACGGTATATACGTCGTAACGGCTAAAGCTCTCAGCCATGGCGCTTCCCCTGAGAAACGCCGTACTTTTTCAGCAGCTGATTCACGGCGTCATCCGCACTGATTTTTCCGTCAGACATTTTCTGCATCAGGTCAATGGCATCATCGCTGGGGCGCAGGCGCTCCACTGCATGGGATGCCAGCGTGTATTTTACGTTTTTCTGATAAACAGGTGCCATAGGGCATCCCTCCTTTGGATTGAGTATACCGTACTTTGGGACAAAATGCAACGTTCTTCATTTGGCTCCGATTGCCCATAAGACTTCGTTTGTCGTGATACCACGATCCTGATACGCCAATTCCGGCAGCGTAAACGGCAATTCCGCTGAATTATGTAGCTTAATCAGAGAATAGTTTGTCCGCAGCCGCTCGGCATTTCTCTGTATGGACTCCCGAATGGACGGCCTCTGGATGCTTTCTGCATTTTCTAAATGTACCATACTCCCGCAATAAGACTGCCGCAGTTTTAGGCCCGACCTTATCCGCACCCTTAATATTGTCGGAGCCATCTCCGACAAGGGCTTTATAATCTGCGAACTGTTCCGGTTCAACGCCGTATTTTTCCCGGATATACATAGGCGTACAGAGGATCGTTTTCTCGCCTCGATAGCGTAATACCGAAACTCGGTCTGTAATGAGCTGAAAGAAATCGCTGTCAAAGGAGGAGATTATCATTTCGGTGCCAGCTTCGCAGGTGTACACATATCCAGCAATCCAATCATCCACCTCACAGATTGTTGTTTCCATATGCTGAATATTCAAATAGTCCAGCGCTGCGTAAATATCCGGCAACTGTGAGAACGGCGTTTCCTCCTCTGGCATTTTGCTGTAATCGGTACGATTAGCCTTGTAGGCAGGCTGAATTGCCGCTCTTACGTTCTCATGCTCGCCGTCAAATAGGACCGCAAGGTGGGTGGGTTCTATTCTACGGATTATTTTCAAAAGCGCACCGATGAAGCCAAGCGTCCCATGGATGGGCTTGCCTTGTGAATTGACGATCCGCGCAGGCATTCCATAAAACATTTGAAACAGCAGATTGCTGCCATCGACAATTAGTAAGCGGTTTACCATAGCACCAGCTCCTTGCCCATATAATCCTCCGACAAAAAGGAATATCCCTGCGCCGGATAAAAGAGTCGGGATTCCCAATAGTCTTGATTCCCAAGGTGGACAATCGCTCTGGTTTTTCCGTGCTGAATAGCGTGCTGTTCCACCGTTTTCAGCAGCGTCGAACCGATTCCGTGCCGTTTGAGGCTACATTTTACATATAACCGTTGCAGTCGGACGTGATCGGTTCCGGGAATCGCGTGATTGCCCATGCAGCCAATGACACGATTTTCGTTACTCAGCGCAAGATAAAAGGGATCGCCCTTGTCCAGATAATGCCTCTGAATATCCAGTAAATCTTCGTTCAGATGTGGAATCCGGCCCAAGGCGTTCTTTGCTTCCAGCACCATGAAAATCATATCATCACGGTACTGGTCGGAATACTCAATTATTTTCATAGGGCAACTCAACATAATCTCTGATAAACCGCTCATTCTGCCAATCCGGACCGTCAAACAGCACCTGCAGCAGTGCCTGCTGGAGCTCAGACTTTTTCATCTTCTGGACGCGATGAATGACCTGCTCCTCATATT
>ERZ857955.1701-NODE-1701-length-16355-cov-5.166380_pt1 | contig 16355 bp, 10 predicted proteins | sample MGYA00519956_ERZ857955 | MGnify/ENA primary metagenome ERZ857955 (study PRJEB31778, sample SAMEA3449378) | human gut metagenome | biome: human gut; feature: human-associated habitat; material: faeces | place: United Kingdom | collected 2010/2012 ...
AAAGCCGGATGATGCGTTCGGGCATCGTCGCCGAGAAGAGCAGCACGCGCCGCTCCTCGCTGGTGTGGCTCATGATCTCCTCGACGTCCTCCACGAAGCCCATGTTGAGCATTTCGTCGGCTTCGTCCAGTACGAGGTAACGGACGTTTTCGAGTTTCAGCGTGCCGCGGCGGATGTGGTCCCGCACGCGGCCCGGCGTGCCGACGACGATATCGACGCCTTTGGCGAGCCGGCGCAGCTGTTCGCTCATTGCGGCGCCGCCGTAGATGGCGGTGATCGAGAGCCGTTTTTCGCGGTTGTAGGAGAGCAACTCCTCGGCGGCCTGCAGCGCCAGTTCGCGCGTCGGCACGAGGATAATGGCCTGAACCGGTCCGCGGGCGGGTTCGAGTGACTGGAGTATCGGCAGGCCGTAGGCCGCGGTTTTACCCGTACCGGTCTGCGACTGGGCTATGATGTCGTTGGTTTTGGTAAGCAGGTGGGGGATTGTGAGCTTCTGGATTGCGGTGGGCGTCTCGAATCCCTTGGCGCGGACTGCGGTGAGCATCTGCTCGGAAAGCCCCAGTGCGCTGAAATCGTCTGTAATGGTCATGTGCATATTTTAATCGGGGGGGCAAAGGTACGATAAATAAAGCAGATAGATACTGCGGCGCGCGAAAAAAGATGAAAGTCCGGCGGCGGGCGTTTGCCGGGATACAGCCGATTTATACCCGATCCGGGCGGTCGGCGCGGTCGATTGAAATATTTTTGTTATATTTGCCCGAATTTTTAATCTAAATAGGATGGCATACAATTTATTGAAAGGCAAGAAGGGCCTTATTTTCGGAGCACTCAACGAGCAGTCGATCGCATGGAAAGTGGCGGAACGCACCGTTGAAGAGGGTGCCGAAATCGTCCTCACGAATACTGCCGTATCTATTCGCATGGGTACAATCGGCCGGCTGGCTGAAAAATGCAATACGATCGTCGTTCCGGCCGACGCCACGAGCGTCGAGGATCTGGAGAATCTGATCGACAAGACGATGGAACATTTCGGGGGCAAGTTCGACTTCATGCTCCACTCGATCGGCATGTCGCCAAACGTCCGCAAGGGCCGCACGTACGACGATCTGGATTACGATTATCTCTCGAAGACGCTCGATATTTCGGCCATTTCGTTCCACAAGGCGATTCAGGTGGCACGCCGCAAGGACGCCATCAACGACTGGGGTTCGATCGTGGCGCTGAGCTATATCGCCGCGCAGCGTACGCTTTACGGCTACAACGACATGGCGGACGCCAAGGCGTTGCTGGAGTCGATCGCGCGCAGTTTCGGCTATATCTACGGCCGTGAGAAGCACGTGCGCATCAATACCGTATCGCAGTCGCCGACCCCGACGACCGCCGGAAGCGGCGTGCTGGGACTGGGCGACCTGATGGAGTTCGCCGAGAACATGTCGCCGCTGGGCAACGCTTCGGCGGAGGACTGCGCCGACTATGTGCTGACGCTCTTCTCGGACCTCACGCGCAAGGTGACGATGCAGAACCTCTACCACGACGGCGGTTTCTCGTCGATGGGTATGAGCCGCCGCGCCATGAAGACCTACGAGAAGGGACTTCGTTTCGACGACGTGCACCAGAATCACTATCCGTTCGGCGATGGCGAAAAATAACCGGCGGAAAAGATTGGAATAAAAAAAGGGGGAAAGTCTCGAACTTTCCCCCTTTTTCGTGTCAATACATATGGTCGTTCCCGCGTATCTCTTCGCGGGTGATCGGTTTGCGGTTCATGGCCCGCCATGCGTACCAGATATAGGCTGCGACGAACGGGATTATCAGCGAGACGACGCTCATCACTTTGAGCGTGAATTCGCTCGACGACGAGTTGTAAATCGTCAGCGACGACTGCATCTCCGCCAGCGACGGGTAGTAGGCCGTGTTGTTCCATCCGGCGCACAGCAGCAGGGCCAGTACCGTCAGCACGGTGCCCGCGCCGCCGAACCAGACGGCGTTGCGCTTCCCGCGCCAGCCCGAATAGATGCTCCACAGCACCGATACCACGCCGATCAGCAGCGCTGCGGCCACGTAGGGCATTTCGAGCATGTTGTGCAGGTATTTATAAGGTTCGGCCGAAATGCGGCCTGCGGCATCGACCGCCAAGCCGTCGGAAAAGAGCAGCCAGACGAAGAACGTCAGGAAGAAGACGAGGAACGGGGCGGCGAGCGTCAGCATGCGCCTGCGGGCGCGGGCGAAGAGCGTCTCGTCGGCGATGTTGTTCATGAAATACTGGCAGGCCAGCATCCCGGCGAGGAACATCACGGCCAGCCCCAGCGCCACGTTGCGCATGTCTCCGAGCGCTTCGAGACCGTGCCACGGCGTGGTCCACTGCGAGATGACCGTTGCGCTGCCGCTGCCTGCGCCGTTGGCCAAGTTGAGGCGGTCCACCGTGAAGTTTGCACCCGTGAAGAGCGTCCCGACGGCCGTGCCCAGCAGCAGGGGACCTGCGATGCCGTTGATCGTCAGGAAGACGTCGAACGTCTTTTCGCCGAAAACGTTGCCCGCCTTGCGGCGGAACTGGTAGGCGACGGGCTGTATGACGAAACTCAGCAGAATGGTCATCCAGACATAGTAGGCGCCGCCGAACGAGGTGGAGTAGAAGAGCGGGAACGAGGCGAAGAACGCGCCGCCGAACGTCACGAGCGTCGTGAAGGTGAACTCCCATTTGCGGCCCAGCGAATTGACCAGCATGTTGCGTTCCTCCTCGGTCCTGCCGAGGCAGTAAAGCAGTCCCTGTCCGCCCTGCACGAAGAGCAGGAAGACCAGCAGCGCTCCCAGCAGGGAGATGATCAGCCACCAATAATGTTGCAAGAGTGTTATAGTTTCCATAGTAGTTTATTCTTTTTCTTGTTCGGGACCGATTTTAATCTGACGGAACAGAATGCTCAGTTCGGCGATCAGCAGCGCCGTGAAGAGCGCGAGGAAGATGAAGAAGGTCGCCGTGACCGACGTGCTGCCGATCTTCGACGCGGCAATGCCCACAGGCATCAGGTCCTGAATGGCCCACGGCTGCCGGCCGACTTCGGCCAGCACCCAGCCCGCCTGCGACGCGAGGTAGGCCAGCGGTACGGACCATACGGCGATCCATAGCAGCCAGCGTTTGTCCGCCAGCCGGTCCTTGCGGTTTAACCACCAGACGACTCCCAGCAGCAGGATGAAGAAGCATCCGGCGCCCACCATCACGCGGAACGAGTAGAACAGCAGCGGCACGTCGGGAACGATGTCCTGCGGTGCGTCGAGGTAGCCGTAGCCGAAGTAGGCGAAGTATTCGCGCAGGAACTCCTCGCCTTGGGGCGTCGCGGGATCGAATTTGGCGGTTACTTCGTCGATCGTGGCTTGGTCGCCCTCGTCGAGCGCCTTGCGGTAGCGGGCCAGCTCGCCGACGGCTACGCGGCCGCGTTCGATTTTCTCGCCCGCCGACATGACGCCGTACCGCTCGTTGCCGTTCACCAGATCGTTGATGCCCGCCACATAGGCGTCCGCATCGCGGAAACTCATGATGGAGAGCAGCTTCGGAATGTCGATTTTGAAGTAGAACGCGTCTTCGTTCGACGTGCGTTCGGCTTCGGGCTTCACGATGCCGATCGCTGTCAGGGGGGCGCCTTGCGAACCGTCGTAGAGGGCCTCCATGGCCGCGAGTTTCATCGGCTGCACGCGGGCGATGACCGCGCCGGACCGGTCGCCGGTCGTGGCCGTGACCAGCGCGAAGATGAAGCCGAAGGCCGAAGCGATGGCGATGCTCTTGCGGGCCATCTTCTGCTCGCGCCGCCTGAGCAGGTACCATGCGCTGACGCCCACGACGAACAGCGACGCCAGCACGAACGACGAGGTGACGGTGTGGAAGAACTTGTTCATCGCCACGGGCGAAAAGAGCACGTCCCAGAACGAGGTCATCTCGTTGCGCACCGTTTCGAGGTTGAACGTACAGCCTACGGGATACTGCATCCATGCGTTGGCGACCAGAATCCACAGGGCCGAGAGGTTGGCCCCGATGGCCGTGAGCCATGTCGCCGTGAGGTGGAAGCCCTTCGAGACCTTGTTCCATCCGAAGAACATGATGGCGATGAAGGTGCTCTCCATGAAGAAGGCCATGATGCCCTCGACAGCCAGCGGGGCGCCGAAGATGTCGCCCACGAAATGCGAGTAGTTGGACCAGTTGGTGCCGAATTCGAATTCGAGGATGATGCCCGTCGCCACGCCGATGGCGAAGTTGATGCCGAACAGGCGCATCCAGAATTTGGTGGTCCGTTTCCAGAATTCGTCGCCCGTGCGGACGTAGAGGGTCTCCATGATGGCGAGGATGAAGCCCAGTCCCAGCGTGAGCGGCACGAAAAGCCAGTGGTAGATGGCCGTCATGGCGAACTGCGCACGCGACCAATCGACTGTTTGCAAGTAATCGGATAGCATAGATACGGAGTTATTTTTCGGGGGTTAGTTCCTTCATCACCGAGCGGCTGCGCTCTTCGGGGCTTTGGCCGGCCAGAAAATCGGGAAAGAAAAAGAGTTTGAGGACGGCGAACATGATGAACAGCTTGACCAGAATGATGGCCCAGAGCGTCTTGCCTACAGTCATGCTGCGGAAGCCGTCCACATAGAACCGAAACACTTTTTTGAGAGTCTGAACTGCCATTGTGTCTGCATATTTAATCAAAAATAGATAAAAAATCGGAAATAAAAAAGAATGCCGCCCCGAAAAGCCGCACCCGTATATTATCCGGCCGGAAATGCTTATCGCCGGTCATGCCGCAGGCGCTTTTTCGCCCGTCTGCGGGGAGTGTCGTATTTGCTGGGCGCCCGAATTGATTCTGGAAAACGATAAATATTTTCTATATCTTCGGTTGAAAGAAAATTTATTTACTAAGCATTTTGGGGTGGTGTTTTGGGTTAGTCGTCAGATATTCAATATGTTTGTGTTATTGCGCTCTGTAAAAATATTTTATTTGTGTTTATTTTAAAGTAAAAAATATTATTATAAAAGTTTTGTATAATAATTTTAATTATTACATTTGTTGGCGAACATACAATAAATCTGTTCAGAATATATATAAGGTATCCGAACCGAACCAAAACCCAATGCTGACTGAAATATGAAACTAAAATTTCTTGGCTTCGCCCTGCTTGCTGTCTGCGTCTGCGCCGTGTGCTGTATGTGCGGCAGCGATTCGAAAACGCCCGACTATGAATTTCCCGACGGACCTGATCCCGATCCCGACCCTCAGCCGGGCGATTATCCTGCCGGCCTGACCGTAACCGAGTTTACGGACGATCTGGGCGGCGGAAAACAATGTCTCGGATTCGTGGCCGTGGCCGACCTGAAAGCCAATCCCAAACTGCGCTTCAACGCCGTGCATCTGCCGCAGCAGAAAATCCCGTCGCGCATTCATGCCGAATTCGCTTCGGCCAACCGGGGAACGGCTTGTGTGACGATCAATGCCGGGTATTGGTGGGCCGGGAACTCGCTGAGCCTGCTTGTTACCGGCGGTGCCGTCAAGTCGATCGAGAATCAGACGGTGACGCGTAACAATCAGACGGTTTACCCCGTGCGTTCTTCGTTCGGGCAGATGTCGTCCGGCAAGTTCGAAACACACTGGATTTACTGCGTTCTCGACGACGGCAACAAGCCTTATGCCTTCCCGTCCGCACTCGACAACGACGAACGTACGAATACGTATATGTCCGCGCCGCCGACTTCGAAGACGCCCGGCGCCGTGCTCTGGACGCCGCAGGAAGCCGTCGGAGGCGGTCCGATGCTGGTCAAGGAGGGGAAGAACGTCGCCGTGGAGAATTATTGGAAAGAGGTGTTCGACGGCGGCGGCATCGCCGGGACTTCGCGTCAGCCGCGTACGGCGGTCGGCGCCACGGCCGACGGAAAACTGATCCTGCTGGTGTGCGACGGACGCAATATGCGGGGCAGCGCCGGGTTTACGCTGGCCGAACTGGCCGACAAACTGATCGAGCTGGGTGCCGTCGATGCGGTCAATCTCGACGGCGGCGGATCTTCGACCATGGTCGGCAGCGATGGCAAGGTGCTCAACCGTCCCAGCGACACGGGCAGCGCCGAGGTGATCGTCGAGCGCAAGATTTCGACGGCGGTCGTCATCTCCGAAGTGAACTAATCCATAAAGAATCATATGAAGAAACTTCTCTTTATCTGTCTCGCGGCCTTTGCAGCCGCCTCCTGCACGCAGGAAAAACAGCAGCCGAAACCGCTTTACATGTGGTTCGACTGCGAAGGCAATTACGCTACGCTGAGTCATCCCGATTCGATCCGTTATTACGTGTCCAAAATCCACGACATGGGCTTTACCGATGTGGTGGTAGACGTGAAGTCGATCATGGGCGAAACGCTCTACAAGAGCGACATTGCGCCTTACATGGGCGAATGGGACGGCGTGACCCGTCCTGAGAACTACGATCTGCTGGGCTATTTCATCGAGGAGGGACACAAGCTGGGCATGCGCGTGCACGGTTCGCTCAACGTGTTCGCCGGCGGTCACAACTTCTTCGACCGGGGAATCATCTACGGCGATCATGCAGACTGGCAGTCGCAGGTCTATACGGAAGGGAAGATCGTGCCGATCAGCGAAATAAAGAGCAACTACAACGGCATGCTCAACCCGGCGAATCCCGAAGTGCAGGAGTACGAGCTGGCTATTCTGAGGGAGTTCGCCGAGAAGTATCCCGACGTGGACGGCATCGTCTTCGACCGGGTGCGTTTCGACAATATCACCTCCGATTTCAGTCCGCTGTCGAAGGAGCTTTTCGAAGCCTATGCCGGAACGAAGGTCGCCGATTATCCCGATGATATACTCCGCTGGACGCAGGATGCCGACGGCAAGTGGGACTGGTCGCAGGGCCCGCTGTTCCGCAAGTGGATCGAATGGCGCGCATCGGTTATCAAGGACTTCGTGACCGAAGCCCACAGGCAGCTCAAGGAGATCAATCCCCGGCTGCTGGTCGGCGACTATACGGGCGCATGGTACCCGACCTATTATTACGTGGGCGTCAACTGGGCCAGCGAACAGTTCGATCCCGCCCGCTATTTCGATTGGGCGACGCCCGAATACAGGAATACGGGTTATGCCGACCTGCTCGACATCTATATGACCGGGCTTTACTATACGCTGGTTACCAAAGCCGAAGTCGACAAGGCAAACGGAGTTGTCGGGCAGCGTACCGAAGCGGGAATGTCCGACGAGCAGAATTACTGGTACTGCATCGAGGGCGGCGCCGAATGGGCGAAGAAAATCACCTGCGGCGTGGTTCCCGTGACGGGTTCGATCTATGTCGAGCAGTACGAGGGCGACGCAGCGCAATTCACCCGCGCCGTGGCGCAGGCGCTCCGCGACACCGACGGACTGATGATCTTCGATATCGTCCATATCATCAACCGCGGCTGGTGGTCGGAGCTGGCGGCCGGAATCGCCGAAGGAAGCAACTGATCTGCAACCAATATAAAACACTAAAAACTTAACCTTAAATGTAATTCTATGAAAGAGTTTTTCTCTAGATTCAGAGATTCTCTGGCGGCGAGGACGTGTCTGTGGACATTGTTCCTGCTGTTGGCGGGGGCCGGGACGGCCTTTGCGCAGCCTACCGTCGGGGGTACGGTTACCGATGAACAGGGCAATCCGCTCGTCGGTGTGACCGTGGTGGTCGTGGACTCGAACAAGGGTACGACGACCGACATAAACGGACAGTATTCCATTGCGGTTCCCAAAGGCGGTATACTGGAATTTACGTATATCGGAATGTCCTCACAGAGAATAACTTGTGGGGGGGGATTTCCAACCTTGACGTTACGATGAAAGAGGATGCCGCCCGTTTGGACGAGGTCGTCATCCTCGGTTACGGCTCGCAGCGCCGCGCCGACGTGACGGCGGCCGTGTCGCAGATCGACGGTAAGGAACTTCAGAAGATGCCGATGTCCAATATCTCGCAGGGACTGGCCGGCCGTCTGCCGGGTCTTATCTCCGTGCAGAATTCCGGACAGCCCGGTCAGGACCAAGCCAGCATGACCATTCGCGGCGCGAAGTCGGGTATTCTCTATATCGTCGACGGCGTGCAGCGTTCGATCAATGACATCGACCCCAACGATGTGGAGTCGGTATCGCTGCTGAAGGACGGCGCCGCCGTAGCGGTTTACGGTCTCGAAGCAGCCGGCGGTGTGATGATCGTAACGACCAAGAAGGGCAGACAGGGTGCGATGAATCTGACTTACAAGGGGTCCTACGGTGCGTCGTTCAATACCTCGTATCCCGAATTCCTCGACGGTCCGGGTTATGCTTACTGGTACAACAAGGCGCTCGAACTCGACGGTCAGGAGCCGATCTTCACGGCCAAGCATGTACAGATGATGCGCGAAGGCACGAACGGCTGGGGCAACACCAACTGGATCGACGAAATTTTCGGAACCGGTACGATTCAGCAGCACAGCGTCACTTCGACGGGCGGCAGCGACCGGATCAGTTATTTCGCTTCGCTGGGCTATATGAATCAGACCGGTAATGTCAAGAATTTCGATTACGACCGCTACAACCTGCGTACGAATATCGAAGCCAAGATTGCCAAGAGTCTGACCTTTACGTTTGGAGTGGCAGGTCAGATAGGAGATCGGAAGGAACCCGGATTCCCTGCCGGAGGAACTTCCGGCACCAGCGTTTCGACGGCCCCGTGGCTCTCGATTGCCGAGCAGGCCGCCTATGCGCATCCTTATCTGCCGAAGACCTATGACGGACTTCCGACCGCGAGCCAGAATAATTACGGGAATACGATCAATCCGATTGCCGCTACCGAACTGTCGGGCTATTCGAAATCACAGACCGTAGCCGTACAGACCAACGCTGCCCTGCAATGGGATCTTCCGTGGGTAAAGGGTCTCAGCCTGAAGGTTATGGGTGCGTACGACCGCAGCTCTACGACATCCAAAATCCTGAGTACGCCTTACTTCCTCATGTTGGCCAGCACGCCGAATTCGACCAGTCAGGATATCACTTATTCCAAGGCGTCGGATCCGCGCAACAATGCGAACGTCACGACCGGCAAGAAAACCAATAACCTGACCGAAGGATTCTCGCAGTGGCGCCGAATTACCTCTCAGGCCAGCATCAGCTACAAAAATACCTTTGCGGAGAAACACAAAGTCGATCTGTTGGCGCTGATCGAAACCCGCGATTACAAGACCAATAAATTCTCGGCTTCGGGTAAGGACATTCCGTTCCCGCAACTGCCTGAACTGGACCAAGCGACGACTCCGGCAGATAAGCCGATAGGCGGTTCCAGCGACGCTTCGCGCAAGGTCGGACTGGTTTTCCGCGGACAGTACAATTATGCCGATAAATATCTGTTCGAATTCTCCGGACGTTATGACGGGTCTTATAAGTTTATCGGCAACGTTTCGGGACGCCGCTGGGGATTCTTCCCTTCGGTATCGCTCGGATGGCGCATGTCGGAGGAGAACTTCTTCGCTCCCCTGCGCAACGCGGTCGACAACTTCAAACTCCGTGCATCGTTCGGTTCCTTGGGCGACGACTCCGGCTCGGCGGCCTATGCTTTCCTGAGCACGTTCTCCAATGTCAGTACGGCACCGAGCGTCGTTCTCGGCGGCGTGGGGCAGAACGGTATCATGACGTCGCTGGTCGCGAACGAACTTCTGACTTGGGAGCGTAATTATTCCTACAACGTAGGTTTCGATCTGGCGATGTGGAGCGGAAAACTCGGAGTGGAGTTCGATGCTTTCTACAACTATATTTTCGATATTCTGGGATCGAACACCGGAAAACCCGCTTCGATGGGCGGCTATTACCCCACTTACATAAATAACAATGCGCAGGATGTAAAGGGTATCGACGTCAAACTGACTCATCGTAATCACATCGGCAAAGATTTCCAGTATGGCGTGACCGTCAATATGACTTGGGCGAAAGATCGCTGGCTCCGTTATCAGGACAGCCCCAATACGCCCGATTACGCCAAGCGCACCGGCAAGAGCCGCTACATGACGATGGGCTTTATGGCCGACGGCCTGTTCCAGAGTGAAGAGGAGATCGACAATTCGCCGTGGATCTCCGGCTCGCGTCCCCGTGTGGGCGATATCAAATACAAGGATCTCAACGGCGACGGCGCCATTACGTACGATCAGGACCGCGCCTATCTCGGTCGCGGCCAGCGTCCGCAGTTCAACGGCAGTGTCAATCTCAATGCTTCGTGGAAAGGACTTGAATTCGATATTCTGTTTGTCGGGGCTGCCGTTTGCGACGTTTCGCTGACGGGTACTTATTACAACTGGAATGAGGACAATACGATTTTCACCCGTCCGTTTAAGGCCGGCGCCAACTCGCCGCGTTATCTCGTAGAAAAGGCATGGACGCCCGAAAATCCCAATGCGGAGTATCCCCGTCTGTCGCTCAATCCGCCTAACACGAACAACTCCTATGCTTCGTCGTTCTGGTACCGCGACGGAAAGTATCTGCGTCTGAAATCGGTTCATCTGGGCTATACGCTGCCCAAAAACTGGACCAACAAACTGCGCATCCAGAAGGTGAAGGTTTATATCGAGGGCAATAACCTCTGCACATGGTCGGGTCTGCCCGAAGGCGTCGATCCCGAATGGCCGGGCGTGACCAACGGTTACTATCCGCAGCAGCGTACGGTTGTGGGCGGTCTCGAAGTTTCGTTCTAACCGACAAAATTCAAAATCATGAAAAAGAAAATCATAAATATCGTTTTGCTGGCTGCTACGGTCGCCATGACGGGCTGTAACGATTGGCTCGACATGAGTCCGACCAACAAGGTGTCGGAAAAGATCGTATGGAGCGACGTCAATTATGTGACTCAGTATGTCAATGGGTTTTATCCCTACATCTCCCGGTACGGGGCGTTTGAGACCGGCGACAGTCAGGTCGGCCTGACGGACGGCTTGACCGAGACGCTCAAGTTCGGATCCGCCACGCCGGGCACGAACGTGGGGTTTGCCAATATCATCGCTTTCGCCGAGGGCGGACTGGCCGCATCGACGGCCGCTTTCCATTTCGGAGCATGGGATGATACCTACACTCGTATCCGTCGCGTCAACGAGTTCCTTTACGGACTGAAAAAATACGGAAGCAATTTCGACGGCGACACTTACAAGCGTTTCGAGGCCGAGGCCCGGTTCTTCCGCGGATTCCTCTATTTCCAGTTGCTGAAGCGCACTCCGGAGGTGATTCTCTATAACGAGGATTTGCTGGCGATTACCGAGAATAAGGCCCTCTCGACCGAGGAGGAGGGGTGGAATATGGTCGAAGGCGACCTTTCCTATGCCGCCAAGACCCTTCCGGCCAAATGGGACAACGAAGCGGGACGCATTACTTCCGGTGCCGCGTATGCGATGCTGTCGCGTGCGATGCTCTATGCCAAACGCTGGCAGTCGGCCAAAACCGCGGCTGAAGAGGTATTCAAACTCGGTTATGTGCTGATGCCGGGCAAAACGGCCGCCGATTACGCCAAGGCGTTTACCTCGATGCGCGACGGTAATACGGAGTCGATTCTGGAATACAACTATCTGGTCGGCGGCCCGAACCATAGCTGGGACAAGCTCTTTATGCCGGGCGGCGACAATACGACCATGGGCGGACGGGCCACTCCGACGCAGGAGATGGTCGAATCGTACGAACTGGCGACGACGGGCGGTTATCCCGACTGGACGCCGTGGCACAATACGACGACCGGTACGACCGATACGCCGCCTTATGCCCAATTGGAACCCCGTTTCCATGCTTCCGTGCTTTACAACGGGTGCGAATGGAAAGGCCGTGCTCTCGAACCTTATGTGAGCGGTAAAGACGGCTATGCCGTTTACGACGACGGTTCGGCGCTCAATGGCCGTACGACCACGGGTTATTATCTGCGCAAAATGCTGAACGAAGGTTATACCGACTATTCGAAAGCCTGTACGCAGCCTTGGATCGCCATTCGTCTGGCCGAAGTCATTCTGAATCATGCCGAAGCGTGCTACATGCTGGGCGCCGACGGTGCGAACGACGACCTGCGCCAGATTCGGGAGCGCGTAGGCCTGCCTTACTCCAATAAGTCCGGCGAGGCGCTGATGGCGGCGATCCGGCAGGAGCGGAAGATCGAACTTTACTGCGAAGGACATCGTTATTGGGACATGCGCCGCTGGAAACTCGCACATACGGCTTATTCCGGTCAGAACAGCCGCGTACACGGTCTTAAAATCGAAAAGCAGGGTGCCGAGTTTATTTATACCTACGTCGACTGCGACCGTAAGGACCGCCTTTTCGAAGAGAAGCTTTACCGTATTCCGCTGCCTGAAACCGAGCTGAGCAACAATTCGGCCGTCAAGCAGTTCCCTGAGTGGTTATAATCTCTAAAAGAAACCGAAACCATGAAAAATAGCATTAAATTATTTGCATTGGCGGCTCTGCTCGGCTTAGGCGGCTGCCATGAGCCGGATGAGCTGACCCCGTCGGTCGTGGATCAGGGGCTGAACACCATCTCGGCGCAGTTCGCTACCGGGGAGTATAAAAACGACCCGCTGGCAAAATTCACCGCGGCGGTGACCGAGGGACAGGAGCGTATCGTGATCGATGTTCCTTACTATTATCCCGAAAATTCGTCGAATACCACTTCGATTACCCAGATGCGCGTCACGGCTAATCTGGATGACAACTGTTTCATCACGCCGATGCTTGGGGTATTGGATCTGACGAAGGAAAACTGGTTTACGCTGACGCGTGTCGACGGTTCGAAGCGCAATTTCTGCGTGACGGGCAATATCAAGAAATCGGATAAATGCGAGATCATCTCTTTCGCCACCGACGAACCGGCTATTCAGGGTGTGATCGATAACGACCGGAACACGATTTCGCTCATTACGGTCGATGACCTTTCGTCGGTGACGGCGCAGGTGATTCTTTCGCCCCACGCCACGATCTCGCCCGATCCCGCCGTTGCGGCCAATTACGAGGGCGAGGGCGTGAAATTTACGGTTACGGCGCATGACGGCGTGACCAAGCGGGTTTATTCCGTGAGCAAGGAGATTCCGCCCAAGATCAAATACGGCTGGCGTGCGGGCAGCGAGACGGAGGTTTGGCAGAACGTATCGCTCGACAAACTCGGAATCGTCAATGCCGGCGGTAAGATCTATTCGCTGGCGGCGTCGGGCAACAAGCTCGTGCTTTCGACCGGTGCGGATAAGTTCCTGTTCAACCGCGCGACAGGTGATTTCTTGGGTGCACACGACATGAAGGGCGTAGCGGCCGACGGCGGTATGACATCGGACGACGCGGGCAACATTCTCTATGCGAACTTGGCTAATCCCAATGCCGAATTCAAGGTTTATGCGGCGGCATCGACGGATGAAATGCCTGCCGAGCTGCTCTCCTATACGAACGCTACGGGCGCTTCGATGGGCAAGCACATTTCGGTGCAGGGCAACGTGAAGGGCGATGCGATCGTTACGGCCGTGATCTATACGTGGAACGGTGCCGTTTGCAAGTTCCTCCGCTGGGTGATTACCGGAGGCGTGCCGGCCAAGCCGCAGATGATCTCGGTTACGGGGGCGACCGCCGGCTGGAACGGCAACGGCCACGCCGACGTGGAGGCTTATTCGGCCAATCCCGACGATCCTTACTTCCTTGCCTACTACAGTGCCAATGCGCTGTATCGTGTCGATGCGACGGGCGCTGTAACCCACAAGATCGCCACTGCGACATGGGGTGCCAACTCCAACTACAACTGTGTGGATGTATGTACGTTCAATAACGCCAAATATGCGGCGATTTATGAGGGCGCGCATTTCACCTACGGAGAGTTCAAAGCCTACATGTTTGATGTGACGACGCCCGATCAGATGACGGGTGCGTGCGACACGTCGCCGTCGAAGGTCTTCGTATCGAACGAATACAAGCCTGCCGGGGCGGTGGTCAATGCGGCCGGCGACATATTGATGACGGCATCGGCCGACGGATACAAGATGAATCTCTACTATACGGACGCAAATACCAATGCGTTGGTCGCTTGGGAGTTCGACTGTATCGACAAGTAACATCCCTTTTGCCTGCATCCCTCTGACCGGGGATGCAGGTCCTAAAACAAACATAATTTTGAAGATGAAAAAGAATGTTAAATGGTTTGCGGCGGCTCTGGTGGCGCTGACGCTGGGATACGGGGCTGTTTCGTGCGGCTCGGATTCGAAGGAGCCCGAATGGGAGTGGCCCGATCCCGACCCGGATCCCGATCCGGAGCCGGGAGTGGAGAAACCCTGCTTCATCTGGGTCGATGCCGCGGCCAACTTCCCCGATTTCGCCAACAGCAAGGAGAATATACTGCGCGATCTGACCAAGGCCAAGGAGGCCGGATTCACCGATATCGTGGTTGATGTGCGGCCTACTACCGGCGACGTGCTTTTCCGTACGTCGGTGGTCGATCAGGTGGAGTGGCTCGGCGCATGGCTGCCGGGTGGATATTCCAAGGTCGAACGCACGGCCACGTGGGACTACCTGCAGGCGTTTATCGACGCCGGAAAGTCGCTCGACCTGCGCATTCACGCCGCGATCAATACCTTTACGGGCGGCAACCAGACCTCGCTGGGCGGCGCCGGAGTCGTTTTCCGGGATGAGGCCAAGCGGGCGTGGACGACCGATCTGAATCTGGCGGGCGGCATCACGAACATCATGTCAACCTCGCAGTCCGCCAAGTTCTTCAATCCGGTATTGCCCGAAGTGCAGGAGTATCTCTGTTCGATGCTCAGGGACCTCGCGGCCTATGACGGACTGGCGGGAATCTTCCTCGACCGGGGGCGCTTCGACGGATTTACCAGCGATTTCTCGAATTATACGCGCAAGGAGTTCGAGAAGTATATCGGCCAGTCGGTTGCCGGTTTCCCCGCCGACATTCTGCCTGCCGGCCATACTTCGGGCATACCCTCGCCGGTGCCCGTGCATATGAAGCAGTGGCTCGAATTCCGGGCGAAGGTGATCCACGACTTTATGGAAAAGGCGCGCGCCGCCGTCAAGTCGGTCAATCCGTCGGTCAAGTTCGGCGTATACGTCGGGGGCTGGTATGCCAGCTATTACGACGTGGGTGTCAACTGGGCCAGCCCCAATTACGATACCTCGTCCAAATTCTCGTGGGCTACCAAGAAATATATGAACTACGGCTATGCCGACCTGATGGACCAGATGCTCATCGGTGCCTATGCCTCCCCGACGCGCGTTTACGGCACGACCGAATGGACCATGCAGGGATTCTGCCTGCTGGCCAAAGAGCGTACGATGGGAGCCTGCCCGATGGTGGCCGGCGGTCCCGACGTGGGAAACTGGGATGCCGACGACAAGGTGCCGCAGGAGGAGGAGAACCGGGCCGTCACCGCTTCGGTCGCCGCCTGCATCAACGCCTGCGACGGCTATTTCCTTTTCGACATGATCCACCTGAAGAAGGCCGACCAGTGGTCGTACGTCAAGGCCGGAATCGACGCCCTGAGTGACAAATAGCCCTCCGGAGATGAAACGTCCGATCATACTGCTCGCGGCGGCGCTCGTGCTGGCCGCCTGCTCCCCGGCGAATCCGCCGGCGGAGACCTCCGGAGCCTGCGAACTCTCCGACGACGATTTCCGCACCGAAGGCATCCTCGAAGCCATCCCCATCCGGGCGACCTTTCTCGACGAGATCAGTTGGGACATTCCCCATCAGAATTGGGGCGTGCGCGAATGGGACGCCGACTTTCGGGCGATGAAGCACATGGGCATCAACACGGTGGTGCTGATCCGCGCCGGACTGGGCCGCTGGATCGCCGCGCCGTTCGAGTGTCTGCTCGAAAGCGAGGAGGTCCACTACCCGCCCGTGGATCTGGTCGAAATGTTCCTCACGCTGGCCGACAAATACGACATGGCCTTCTACTTCGGCATCTACGACTCGGGCAAATACTGGCAGGAAGGGCTCTTCCAGCGCGAAATTGACCTGAACAGGAAACTCATCGACGAAGTGTGGGCCAAATACGGCCATCACCGATCGTTCCAGGGGTGGTATCTGTCGCAGGAGATCAGCCGTCGCACGAAGAACATGTCGCGCATCTACGCCGAGCTCGGCCGCCACGCCAAGGAGATTTCCGGCGGGCTGAAGACGATGATCTCGCCCTATATCCACGGCATCAAGACCGATCAGGTCATGTCGGGCGACCGGGCCCTCTCGGTCGAGGAGCACCGCCGCGAATGGAACGAGATTCTGGGCAACATCGCCGGAGCGGTGGACATCCTCGCCTTCCAGGACGGGCAGGTGGACTACCACGAGCTGTACGATTACCTGACGGTGAACAAGGCGCT
>ERZ857955.1710-NODE-1710-length-16297-cov-2.866457_pt1 | contig 16297 bp, 14 predicted proteins | sample MGYA00519956_ERZ857955 | MGnify/ENA primary metagenome ERZ857955 (study PRJEB31778, sample SAMEA3449378) | human gut metagenome | biome: human gut; feature: human-associated habitat; material: faeces | place: United Kingdom | collected 2010/2012 ...
CTACAACCGTTCCCTGGTACCGGCCTTAAAACAGAATGGCCTGCGCATTGTCATGGAACATGAGGATCTGACTAAGGATGAGGCTGCTTTTGCAGATGAATATTTTCACAAAAATGTGTACCCGGTCCTTACACCAATGGCATTTGACTCATCAAGACCGTTTCCGCTGATCCGCAATAAAACATTAAACATTGCAGCTCTTTTAAAGAAGAAAAATGAAAAAGATGCAGAGCTGGAATTTGCTATGGTACAGGTTCCATCTGTTATACCACGTATTGTGGAACTGCCGGAGGAAAAGAACGATGACGGGGAATCCCAGAGAGTAGTCATCCTGCTGGAGGAGATCATCGAGAGGAATATGCAGTCGCTATTCTTAAATTATGATATTGTGGCCTCTCATCCCTTCCGCATCATGCGGAATGCAGATCTTTCCATTGATGAGGAGGAGGCGGTGGATCTTCTGGAGGAAATCCAGAAGCAGCTGAAAAAGCGCCAGTGGGGCGAGGCAATCCGGCTGGAGATTGAATCCAATGTAGATAAGCGGCTTCTTAAAATCCTGAAAAAGGAGCTTTCCATCAGCAGTCAGGATATCTTCCGCATCCCTGGGCCATTAGATCTGACCTTCCTTATGAAAATGTATGGTCTGGAAGGCTTTGAAGCCTTTAAGGCTCCCAAGTACATCCCGCAGCCGGTACCGGCCCTGATGAATGAGGATGATATTTTCACCAACATCCGAAAGGGCGATATCCTGCTCCATCACCCATATCAGAGCTTTGATCCGGTGGTGGACTTTGTGCGCAGCGCAGCCAGAGATCCGGAGGTTTTAGCCATCAAACAGACCCTTTACCGTGTGAGCGGAAATTCCCCCATCATTGCGGCTTTGGCAGAGGCGGCGGAGAATGGAAAGCAGGTATCCGTACTGGTGGAATTAAAGGCCCGTTTTGATGAGGAAAATAATATCGGCTGGTCCAGACTTCTGGAGGATGCCGGCTGTCAGGTGATCTACGGACTGGATGGCTATAAAGTGCACTCCAAGCTGTGTCTGATCACCCGCAAAAATGGAGGTCAGGTAGAGTACATTACACAGATCGGTACCGGTAATTACAATGAAAAGACATCCAGATTGTACACCGACCTTTCTCTTATGACAGCTAACGTAGAGATCGGACTGGAAGCTTCCAATGTATTCCAGGCTTTGTCAAAGGGTGAAGTTGTAGAGCACAGTGAACATCTTCTGGTTGCACCGAAATGTCTGCAGAATAAAGTACTTGCCATGCTGGATGAAGAGATTGCACATGCAAGAAATGGAGAAGAAGCTTATGCTGGATTTAAGCTCAATTCTCTTACAGATAAGAAGATCATCGATAAACTGATCGAAGCTTCCGAAGCAGGTGTGAAGATCGATATGGTTGTCCGTGGAATCTGCTGCCTGATCCCTGGTGTGGAAGGAAAGACAGAAAACATTCGTATCATCAGCATTGTCGGAAGATTCCTGGAGCATTCGAGAATCTATATATTCGGAAACAGTAAGCGCAGGAAATACTATATTGCATCCGCAGATTTTATGACAAGAAATACAGTCAGACGTGTGGAAGTGGCAGCGCCTGTATACGATGAAAGACTGCAGAATAAATTACAGGATATGTTCGATATTATGCTTGCAGACAACCAAAAAGCAAGATATCTGGATGCAGAGGGAAATTATCATCGTGTAATTAATGAGGAGGCACCACTGAATTCACAGGAGTATTTTTACACACAGGCATATCACGAACTTTAAAAAGAGGTAACTGAATTGCCATGCATATATTCCGGCGAAAAAGCATAGAGTAATACAAATTACCAGCACGGTATTTTTATGAAACGTCAGGAATGGAAAGAAAAAGCGGCGGAGATGTCGGGAGTCCCAAAAGATGTAGCAATGGGGCTCCCGATTCTTACGATTACCGGAACAAATGATCTTTGTGTGGAAAATTACAGAGGAATGACAGAATATACAGATCAGATAATAAGGCTTCAATCCAAAAGTGGTCAGATCAAAATCACTGGGAAAAAACTAGAAGTTATATATTATACAAATGACGAGATGAAGATTCACGGTCACATCAGAACAATTGAGTATCAACTATAGGAGGGGACCGTCGTGTTTGAACAGCTGATCTGGTACTTGAAAGGTTATGTCAGGATACGGATAACCGGATATTCGCCGGAACGTTTTCTGAACGCCTGCCGTTATAAAAATATTTATATATGGGATCTGAAGCGGGTCTGCGGTTCATATGAGATGAATCTTACGATTGATGGTTTTCGCAGACTGAAAGAGATCGTAAGGAAGACCGGTACGAAGGTTTGCATCATACGCCGCAGTGGTCTTCCTTTTCTTTTACACAGATACCGTAAACGTCACATACTGCTGTCTGGTTTTCTTATCTGTGCCGGTCTGATCCTTTTTATGACACGTTTTATCTGGGGCATAGATATCAGTGGGAATCTCTCTTATACAGATGATACGCTGAAAAGATTCCTTTCGTCCGAAAACGTCAAAGACGGTATGAAAAAATCAGATGTAAACTGTAGAAAGATTGTGCAGGATCTCAGAAAAAAGTACGACAGGATCATATGGGTTTCCGCTTCCGTGGATGGATGCCGTCTGGTCATCCGGATAAAGGAAAATGAAGACGATTTTACGGACAGTTCAAAAATCAGTTCAGACAATAACGAAGAAGGAAAAGATATTATTGCAGATACGGACTGCACAATTGTAGATATTATAACTCGTACCGGCACTCCTATGGTACAGCGGGGGACAAAAGTGAAAAAAGGAGCTATCCTTGTGTCTGGTCAGATTCCAATCTGTAATGATGAAAAAGAGATTACCGGTTACAGATTGAAAAATGCAGATGCAGACATAACAGGAGAAAAAGCCATTACATATCAGAAAGAGTTAACCAGACAATATATACAGAAAAAATATTACCGTTCAAGATTTTACTTTCTCCAGAAAAGAAATTACGGAATCCGTCTTGGCAGGCATTATTTCACGACTGAATCTAAAAACAATCAATATCCGGTCTTCGAAAAACATGTAGTTCAGAAAAAATATCAGATTGCCAATGTAATTCCGGTGACATTAGAAAAAAGCACGATAACGCCTTACCGCCAAATGTATAAGAAGTATACCAAAGCAGATGCCAGAATGATATTATCGGCAGATTTTCAGGATTACTGTAAAGAATTGGAGAAAAAAGGGGTAGAAATTATCCAGAATGATGTTAAAATATACACAGGGTCTGAGACATATTATGCAAAGGGAACACTAAAGATCAGATGTTCCGTTGGCAGAAAGATGCCGTCTGTACCGATTCCGATAGAAAATTCTTCGGAAGAAGAAACAAAGAATGGAGATTAATGCATGGGATTAATGGAAACAGTCATCGATATACCTGCAGAACATGAAGCGAATGTGTTCGGGCAATTCGATGTATATGCAAAGAAAATAGAACGGGCTCTTCATGTAACACTGATCGCGAGAGGTGAAAGTGTAAAGATCATGGGAGATGCTCTGAAGGTGGAAAAAGCAAAAAAAGTGCTGGATCAGCTTGTTGAACTTTCCAAAAGAGGCAACACGATTCAGGAACAGAATGTAGATTATACACTGGCACTTGTAATGGAAGACAGTGAAGAAAACGTTCTGGAGATCGATAAGGATATTATCTGCCATACATTACAGGGAAAGCCGATCAAACCCAAAACCCTTGGGCAGAAAAAATATGTAGATGCAATCCGCAAACAGATGATCGTCTTCGGACTTGGGCCTGCTGGTACCGGTAAGACATATCTTGCGATGGCAATGGCAATCACTGCATTTAAAAATAACGAAGTTGGAAGGATTATTCTGACACGTCCTGCAATCGAAGCAGGAGAAAAACTCGGATTCCTTCCGGGAGATCTTCAGAGTAAGATCGATCCGTACTTACGTCCACTTTATGATGCACTGTATCAGATCATGGGCGCAGAAAGTTTTATGAAGAATTCTGAAAAAGGTCTGATCGAAGTGGCACCGCTTGCTTATATGCGTGGGCGTACGCTTGATAATGCATTTATTATTCTGGATGAAGCTCAGAATACCACCCCGGCACAGATGAAGATGTTCCTTACACGAATCGGATTTGGCTCAAAAGTTGTCATTACAGGTGATGCAACACAGAAGGATCTGCCATCCGGTCAGGTATCGGGACTTGATGTGGCAACAAGAGTTGTAAAAGATATCGAAGATATCAGTATCTGCCACCTTACCAGCAAAGATGTTGTACGTCATCCGCTGGTACAAAGAATCGTAAAAGCATACGAAGATTATGAAAGCAAACACGAAAACCGTCGTGGAAATGATGCTAAATACAAAGGAAAAGATAAGAGGCGAAGATCATGACATTATATTTTGAAGAAGAAGGGGATGTGAAACTTCCACTTGAATGTGAAGCACTTGCAAAAAGAGTAGTAGAAGAAGCCCTGGATTATGTAGGCTGCCCTTATGAGGCAGAAGTAAACCTGCTCCTGACAGAAAATGCACAGATTCATGAGATGAATAAGGAATTCAGAGGAATCGACAGAGCAACTGATGTATTGTCTTTCCCTATGATCGATTATCCGGAACCCGGAACATTTGACTTCCTGGAAGAACAGGAAGATTGTTTCGATCCTGAAAGCGGAGAACTGACGCTTGGTGATATTGTGATATCAAAAGAGAAAGTTCTTGCACAGGCAGAAGAGTACGGACACAGTCCGATGCGAGAATATGCTTTTCTTATTGCGCATTCTGTGTTACACTTAACAGGTTATGACCATATGGAAGATGAAGAACGCCAGGTGATGGAACAAAAACAACGAGAGATTATGGAACGCCTGGATATTCTGAGATAACAATTGATCTTACTAATTTATACAAAATGATGGAGTTAAAGATGTATGTCTGAACAACGTAAAAAAAATGAGAAGAATTTCCTCGTACAGGGATCGATTCTGGCGATAGCAGGAGTTATCACAAAGCTGATCGGAGCATTTTACCGTATTCCGCTGCTTAATATTATCGGAACGGAAGGAAACGGATACTATTCCGTAGCGTTCTCAATCTATTCCGTGGCTTTGATGTTGACTTCTTACAGCCTCCCTTTGGCAGTATCAAAACTGGTATCCGCAAGAGTCGCCGTAGGAGAATACAAAAATGCACATAAGATTTTTCGTGGAGCCATAACATTTGCATTGCTCGCCGGTGGTTTTGTAGCTCTGCTTGTATTCTTTGGAGCTGATTTTATTGCAACGACGATCATGCATCTGGATATGAGTGCATATGCGCTCCGTGTATTGGCACCGTGTATTCTGATCGTTGCATTACTTGGAGTTTTGAGAGGATTTTTTCAGGGAATCGGTTCCATGGTCCCGACTGCAATTTCACAGGTTATTGAACAGATCATAAATGCAGTTGTATCTATTGCGGGAGCCTATGTATTATTAAATGCAGGAAAAGTCGTAGGAAAAACGAGAGGTGACAAATCTTTCGGTCCGGCATTTGCCGCAGCCGGAGGAACACTTGGTACTGTTCTTGGAGCATTCAGTGCATTAGTATTTGTTGGTCTTGTATTTCTTGCATATAACAAAGTCTTCAAACGCAAAATGAGACGTGACCATTCGAAAAAACGCGAAAGCTATAAGACGGTATACAAAGTTCTGTTTGTAACGATCGCACCGGTTATTTTAAGTGCAACTGTATATAATATCAGTGACTTCGTAGATACGGCGCTTTTTAATAACGTAATGGCTGCACAGGGGTTCAGTAAAAAAGAATATGCAAGTCTTTTGGGAATCTTTCAGGGACAGTACAGTACAATGATCAATGTACCGCTTTCTATTTCCAGTGCACTGGCGGCATCTCTGGTGCCAAGTCTGGTTGCAACAGTACAGACTGGTAGCAGAAAACAGGTACATAATAAGATCAATACGGTAAGCCGTTTTAATATGGTGATCGCAATTCCATGTGCGGTCGGTTTTATTACGCTGGCAAAACCAATCCTGAATATGTTATATTTTACTCAGGATAATACAACGGCTGCACTGATGCTTCAGATGGGAGCTCTTTCGGTTGTATTCTTCTGTCTGTCAACTGTTACCAACTCTGTATTACAGGGCCTTGATGACATGATGACTCCGGTAAAGAATGCTGCAATTTCCCTGGTGATCCATATTGTGACATTGTTCCTGATGCTGGTAGTATTGAAATGGAATATCTATGCCGTAGTATTAAGTAAGATTATTTTCTCCGGAGCAATCTGTGTATTGAACGCAAAAGCACTGCGTGACAGGATTGGATATGTGCAGGAAAAGAAGAAGACTTTTGTAATCCCTGCACTGGCTTCACTGATCATGGGTGTGATCGCTGTTTTGGTCCACCTGATTTTCGAATTGTTCGCAGGCCCATATATTGCGACGATCATCGCACTTCTTGCAGCAGTGGTAACTTATGGTGTGGCTATTGTTGTACTTGGAGGAATTACAGAAGAAGAATTACTTGGCATGCCCAAAGGAGCTACCCTTGTGACATTATGCCGTAGATTACATTTGATAAAAGGGGAATACAGGTAAGTTATGAGACCAGTAAAAAAGATTGCACTGTTACACGATATATGCGGTGTAGGAAAAGCAGCCATGATGAATATGACACCTATCTTAAGTATGATGGGAATTGAAGCGTGTCCCATCCCGACTGTGTTGTTATCGACACATACCGGAGGTTATGGAACACCTGCCATATATCATGTACCCGGAGAATATATACGTACGTGTGCGGATCACTATAAGAAAGAAAACATTACATTTGACGCGATTTTTGTAGGATACCTTGGTAATGTTGACGTGATTGATTCTGTTATTTATTTTATCAGTCAATTTCCGGATACCAAAGTAATCCTTGACCCAATCATGGGTGATCACGGGAAATATTATTCTAATTTTGATGAATCTTACGGTACATCGATAAGAAGGCTTTTGCCTTATTCGGATGTAATTCTGCCAAATCTGACAGAAATGTATCTGCTCGCCGGAAAAGAGTATCAGATCACAGGGAATCACCGAAATGTCCTGCATCTGTGCGAAGAACTGCACAAAATGGGTGCCAAAGATATGATCATCACCAGTGTTCCGAAAGATGATTGCAAAAAAGGTATCGTATTATATGAAGACGATGCATTTCTCTATATAGGGAACGGTGAAGTATTAAAAGAATTTCACGGAGCCGGTGACGCATTTGACGGAATGTTTCTTGCCAGACTCCTGCAGGGTAACACACTTCTGGAAAGTGTCCAGGCTTCTCATGCATTCGTATGTGCATGTATCAGAGAAAGTGAAAAGTATGATTATCCGGAGCGGGAGGGGCTTCTTATCGAAAAAACATTGAGAAAAATCGTATAAATACAATGTTATAAGCTAATACTGTACTCAAAAAGGAGTAATCACTATGAAAAATAAGTATGGTATTGGCTTTTTATTGTTTCTGATCCTTGTAGTATTTGGAATTACCTGTGCTTATCAGCTGAGTTTGAATAAAGGAAAGCGTGAAATCCAGGCCGAAATAAATGCGAAGGAACAGAGAGAAATGAACGACACTTCTGTGGCAGCAGACGGACAGGCTCTTAAAGACGACTGTTATTATCTGAAGGAATTAAATGGATATGTGGTTGTATATCTTAGTGATAAAAAGACGGTATATGAATATACAGATATTTCACTGGAGTACCTTCCGGAAAATCTTCAAAAAGAAATTCAGAATGGAAAATATATAGAAACATCAGAAAGCTTATATGGTTTTCTGGAAAATTATTCCAGTTAAACCTGAAACTTACAGAAAGGACAAAAGATAATGGATGATAAAAAAGTAGCAAGAATCAATGAATTATATCACAAATCAAAATCAGAAGGTCTGACACCGGAAGAACTAAAAGAACAGCAGATCTTGAGAAAAGAATATATAGATTCTTTTAAAAGGAACCTGCGTGGGCAGTTGAACAACATTTCTATAAAGGAAAAAGACGGAAGTATTACGAATTTAGGTGAGAAATTTGGAAACAAAAAAGGAAATTAGACATAAGATCATCCGTCTCAGAAAAGAGATGGATCCACTTGTGTGGCAACAGGCAACCAACGACATTACCGAAAGAGTTATCAATCATCCGCGATTTTTAGAAGAGACCGATATATACTGTTATGCAAATTATAACGGAGAAGTGGGAACCTCTTCCATCATGGAGGAGGCCTGGAAGCTCGGAAAAAGTGTGTGGTTTCCGAGAATTGAGGGAAGCAAAATGAATTTTTACCTGGTAGAAAGTAAAGATGACTTACAGCCGGGCGCATACGGGATTCTGGAACCAACCGGCAATCATATAGCAGACGGAGAAGACGGACTTTTGATCATGCCTGGAGTCGCTTTTGATGAAGAATGCCACAGGATTGGATATGGCGGCGGCTTTTATGACAAATATCTGGAAAAACATCCGAATCTGCATGCAATTGCAATTGCATTCGAATTGCAGATGTACAGAGAACTTCCTTTTGAGGAACATGATATAAAGCCAGAGAAAGTTGTGACAGAAAAGCAGAGTTATCCGCTTGATACAGAAGAGAAAAGTCTTATATAACAAAAAGGAGTGAACAAAAGATGGCAAATGGGTTACCGAAAGATCCTATGCTGTTACTTAGTGTAGTCAATACAAAACTCAGAGATTATTATCACAATCTGGATGCTTTATGTGATGATATGAATGTAGAAAAAGAAGAAATTGTGAATACTTTAAAAACCATTGATTATGAATATGACGAAAACAGACATCAGTTTGTCTAAATCCATGATTACTAATTGATTCTAAAATAATACAAAGGAGCAAAAAGAATGCTTAATAATGTTAATTACGATATAGATATTACAAAAGAGCCGCCGGCGGATGATACTGCCCGTCAGTATTATTTCATCGAAAAGGCAAAGGCATATGTACAGCGTGAATCCGAAGAACTTGGTCGTCCGCTGACGTTCTGCGTTACAACCTTTGGTTGTCAGATGAACGCGAGAGACTCTGAAAAGCTTTGCGGAATCCTGGAAAAAATCGGTTACGTAGAAGCTGCGGAAGATGAGGCTGATTTTATCATCTTTAACACCTGTACAGTAAGAGAAAATGCCAATATGCGTGTCTACGGACGACTTGGCCAGTTAAAACCAAGAAAAAAGAAAAATCCTCATATGATGATCGGTCTTTGCGGATGCATGATGCAGGAACCGGAAGTCGTAGAAAAGTTAAAGACGAGTTATCGCTATGTAGATATTATTTTTGGAACGCATAATATTTTTAAATTTGCCGAACTCATCGTCACACGTTTCGAATCGCAGCGTATGGTGATCGATATCTGGAAAGATACCGATAAAATTGTTGAAAACCTTCCGAATGACCGTAAATTCTCCTTCAAATCCGGAGTAAATATCATGTTTGGATGTAATAACTTCTGCAGTTACTGTATCGTACCATATGTACGTGGAAGAGAAAGAAGCCGTGATCCTGAGGCGATCATATCCGAAATCCGCCAGCTTGTTGCAGATGGTGTTGTTGAGGTTATGCTGCTCGGCCAAAATGTCAATTCTTATGGTAAGAATCTGGAACATCCGATTACATTTGCCCAGCTTCTTGAAAGAATTGAACAGATCGAAGGACTGGAACGCATTCGCTTTATGACGTCTCATCCAAAGGATCTATCCGATGAACTGATCGAAGTCATGGGCAAATCCAAAAAAATCTGCAAACATCTGCATTTACCGGTACAATCCGGAAGCAGCAAGATTCTGAAGAAGATGAATCGTCATTATACAAAAGAACAGTATGTGGCACTTGCTAAGAAGATTCAGGAGAGAATCCCTGGAGTGTCTTTTACAACAGATATTATCGTAGGATTCCCTGGAGAGACAGAAGAAGATTTCAAGGAGACATTAGACGTTGTAAGGGAAGTTGGATTCGACAGTGCATACACATATGTATATTCGAAACGTTCTGGAACACCAGCAGCGAGCATGGAAGATCAGGTGGACAAAGATGTGATCAAAGATCGTTTTGACAGACTTCTTGCCTTATTAAAAGAGACATCTGCAAAGAATTGCAAGAAGAAAGTCGGAGATATCGAGAGAGTTCTGATCGAAGAAGAGAATACGCACGAAGAAGGAATGTTAACAGGAAGATTGGAAAATAACCTGTTAGTTCATTTTAAAGGATGCAAAGAGCAGATTGGTACAATGGCAGATGTTAAATTAGTTGAGGAAAAAGGTTTCTATTATATGGGAGAGCAGATCCATGGCTAAAAAAGGAAAACTGACACCAATGATGCAGCAGTATATGCAGATCAAAGAAGAGAATAAAGATTGTATCTTATTTTATCGTCTTGGAGATTTCTATGAGATGTTCTTTGATGATGCACTGACAGCATCCAAAGAATTAGAGATCACATTAACAGGGAAGAACTGTGGACTTGAGGAGCGCGCACCAATGTGTGGCGTTCCTTATCATGCTGTGGATTCCTATTTAAATAAATTAGTAGAAAAAGGATATAAAGTCGGGATCTGTGAGCAGGTTGAAGATCCAAGCCAGGCAAAGGGAATCGTAAAACGAGAGATCGTGCGTATTGTAACGCCAGGAACGAATATTTCCCAGCAGAGTCTTGATGATGAGAAAAATAACTATCTGATGTGTATTTTTGCAAATGATGGAAGTTACGGAATTTCATTTGTTGATGTTACAACGGGCGATTTTAGAACAACAGCAATGGATAGTTTAGCGAAAGTCAGAGATGAGATCTTCAAGTTCGAGCCGGCAGAGATCATTTGTAATGATGCATTTTTGATCAGCGGCATGGATTTTGATTACTTAAAAGACAAGATGTCGATCGTGATCTCAAGTATTGAGCCATACCATTTTGATGAAGAACAGGCAGAGGAAAGGATCAAGCGTCAGTTCAAAGTAGGGAATTTAGAAGGCCTTGGACTTGTGGATCATCCAATGGGAGTGATCGCAACTGGTGCATTGCTTGGATATCTTCATGAGACACAGAAGAGTTCTCTGGATCATCTGATGCATATTGAAGCTTATGAGACAAGTGAATTTATGATCATCGACAGCTCCAGCCGTAGAAATTTGGAACTTTGTGAGACATTACGTGATAAACAAAAAAAAGGTTCACTCTTATGGGTCTTAGATAAGACAAAAACAGCCATGGGTGCCAGAATGCTAAGAAACATGGTGGAGCAGCCGTTGGTTGACAAGAAAAAGATCGAAGAGAGATACGATGCGGTCACAACACTTACTGATCAGACGATCGTAAGAGAAGAATTAAGAGAATACTTAAATCCGATCTATGATCTGGAACGTTTAATGACAAAAGTAAGTTATAAGACAGCGAATCCAAGAGATATGATCGCATTTAAAACATCGTTGGAATTGCTGCCTGCGATCAAAACAGTTCTTGAAGAATGCAAAGATCCATTATTGTCTGGATTAAGAGAAGATTTAGATCCATTGGAAGATATCCACAATCTTTTGGAAGATTCCATCATTGAAGAACCACCGCTTGCGATCAAAGAAGGTGGGATCATCAAGGAAGGATTCAAGGAAGAAATAGACAAATTAAAACGTGCCAAAACAGAAGGAAAGCAATGGTTGATGGAACTTGAGGAACGGGAACGTGAAAAAACAGGGATCAAGAACTTAAAGATCAAGTTTAATAAAGTATTTGGGTACTATTTAGATGTGACAAATTCCTACAAAGATCTTGTACCTGATCATTATATCCGTAAGCAGACACTGGCCAATTCCGAGCGTTACACAACCGAAGAATTAAACCAGCTGGCAGATACGATCCTAGGTTCCGAAGACCGTCTGTATGCGTTAGAATATGAAACTTATGTTATGATCCGTGAAACATTAGCAGGAGAGATGGAACGAATCTCAAGAACAGCGAATGTGATCGCACAGATCGATGCACTTGCCTCCCTTGCATATGTCGCAGAACGCAATCATTTTGTACGTCCGAAGTTAAATGTCAGAGGGACGATTGATATCAAGGATGGAAGACATCCGGTTGTGGAGCAGGTGATCCCAAATGATATGTTTATTTCTAATGATACATATCTTGATAACAAGAAGAATCGTGTAGCGATCATCACGGGACCAAACATGGCAGGTAAATCAACTTATATGAGACAGGTTGCTCTGATCGTATTAATGGCGCAGATTGGTTCTTTTGTACCAGCGGCGAAAGCAAATATCGGTATCGTAGATCGTATCTTTACAAGGGTTGGAGCATCAGATGATCTTGCTTCTGGACAGAGTACATTTATGGTTGAGATGAGTGAAGTTGCCAATATTTTAAGAAATGCAACGAAAAACAGTTTGTTGATCTTAGACGAGATCGGACGTGGAACGAGTACATTTGATGGATTGTCCATTGCATGGGCAGTTGTGGAATATATCAGCAATTCCAAGCTCCTCGGTGCAAAAACTCTGTTTGCGACACATTATCATGAACTGACAGAGTTAGAAGGTAAGATCGACAGTGTACATAACTACTGCATTGCTGTCAAAGAACAGGGAGATGACATTGTGTTCCTGCGCAAGATCGTAAAAGGTGGTGCAGATAAGAGTTATGGAGTACAGGTTGCAAAACTTGCCGGAGTCCCAGATGCCGTGATCAATCGAGCAAAAGAAATCGCAAGAGAATTAGAAGAACATGATCTGACGTCAGGAGCGAAGGATATCATGCCATATGGAGAGGCACAACAGTTAAGTTTCTTCAGAGAAAGCGATGAACCAACGATGGAACATCCATTTATGGCAGAACTAAGAGAAAAAGATCTTTCTGACATGACACCGCTTGAAGCATTGAATTATTTATATGTGTTACAGGAGAAGTTAAAGAACGAGGAGTAATTTTATGGCGAAGATACAATTACTAGATCAAAAGACGATCGATAATATTGCAGCAGGAGAAGTTATTGAACGGCCAGCTTCTGTTGTCAAAGAGCTTGTGGAAAATGCAGTGGATGCAAAAGCAAATGCAGTGACTGTGGAGATCAAAGACGGCGGAATGACATTGATCAGGGTAACTGACAATGGGATCGGAATTCCAAAAGATCAGGTAAAGACTGCATTTTTACGTCATGCGACAAGCAAGATCCGTTCGGTTGAAGATCTGTTAAGTGTATCTTCGCTTGGATTTCGAGGAGAGGCATTATCAAGTATCAGCGCAGTTGCACAGGTTGAGCTGGTAACGAAGACTGCAGAAAGCTTCAGTGGAGTATCCTATAAGATCTATGGAGGCGAGGAAGAAGCTTTTGAAGATATCGGAGCACCCGATGGAACAACATTTCTGGTAAAGAATCTGTTTTATAATACGCCAGCAAGAAGAAAATTTTTAAAGAGTGCGACAACCGAAGCAGGGTATGTGGAACAGATGATGGTACACATTGCCCTAAGTCATCCGGAAATCTCATTTAAATTTATCCATAACAATAAAAATAAGATTTACACTTCTGGAAATGGCAAGGTAAAGGATATCATCTATCATATTTATGGGCGAGATGTGGCAGGAGCATTGATCCCGCTAGAAGCACAAAATGAAGATGTGAAAGTCACGGGATTTGTCGCAAAACCGTATGTTTCCAGAGGAAACAGAAACTATGAGAGTTACTTTATTAATGGAAGATATATCAAAAGCTCGATCATTTACAAGGCAATCGAAGAAGGATACCGCACCTTTACGATGAAACACAGATATCCATTTGTGTGCCTTGATTTCAAGATCGATCAGGAACTGCTGGATGTGAATGTTCATCCGACAAAGATGGAGATCCGTTTCCGAAATGGAAGAGAAATCTACGAGCTTGTAGTAGATGCAGTCAGAGCGGCATTACTTCAGAGAGATCTGGTGCAGGATGTATTAAGAGAGACACCGAAGAAGAAAGAATTGCCGAAGACAAAAGAAGTGAAAAAGCCTGAGCCATTTGAGGTGAACCGAAGGAAAGAAGAGGTTCAGAAGGTAGATCAGCAAGGGCAAGGTGTACAACAGCAGGTTGAAAAGCAAAGGCAAGCTGTACAACAACAGATTGAAAAGCCGTCACATCCTGTAAAGAAAACACCAACAGCCAGCGAATCATCAAAAAATACAAAGAAACCGACTTATGCAGGCTTAAACTACAATACTCAGAAAAAAGAATTTCCACAATACAAGACCGATGAATTAAGTAGCAATCAGATGACACTAAGAGAAGATCCAGTATTTTCAGTTCAGGCAAGACCTGACCGCAAGATCTTAGGTCAGCTCTTTAAGACATATTGGCTTATTGAGTACGAAGACCAGTTATTTATTATGGACCAGCATGCAGCACATGAAAAAGTCAATTATGAGAGGCTGATGAAGAATTTCAAAGAAAAAGAAATATACAGCCAGAGATTAGAACCGCCAATGGTTGTGACGGTTTCTATGACGGAAGCAGAAGCGTTAACAAGATACAAAGATGCATTCGCAGGTTTAGGATTTACGATCGAATCTTTTGGAGGGAATGAATATTGTATCCGGGAAGTTCCAGCCAATCTCTATGGGATCGGGGAAAGAGACTTATTTATGGAACTTTTAGATGCGGTAAGTCAAGAAAATGGTACCTTGGATACAGAAGTGATCGCATCAAAGATTGCGACAATGGCATGTAAGATGTCGATCAAGGGAAATCAGAGAGTATCGTTAATGGAAGTAGAACATCTTTTAGATGAACTGATGAAGTTGGAAAATCCATACCAGTGTCCACATGGAAGACCAACGATCATCAAGATGAGTAAGTATGAGATAGACAAGAAGTTTAAGAGAATCGTATAGTGAAACCAGACAAGGAGGGAAGACTATGACAGATCAGGAATTATTAGATTTTGCAGATAAAGCAAAAGAGAAAGCATACGCACCATATTCCAGATTTCAAGTAGGAGCAGCAATTCTTACCAAAGAAGGAAAAGTATTCACCGGGTGTAATGTGGAGAATTCTTCTTATGGAGCAGCCATTTGTGCAGAGAGAACAGCGGCAGTCAAAGCTGTCAGTGAAGGATATCATGACTTTGAAATGATCGCGATCGCATCCAATGGCAGTGACAAAGAAACGGTTTATCCATGTGGGATCTGCCGCCAGTTTCTACATGAATTCAATTCAGATCTGAAAGTAATCTGTCAAAGCCCAGATGGATTTGAAACATATCGATTATCAGAACTTATGCCGAAAGGATTTTAAATAGATGAAACCAATGGTAATTTTAACAGGACCGACAGCAGTTGGAAAAACAGAACTGTCGATCCGATTAGCAAAGATCTTAGATGCAGAGATCATTTCCGCAGATTCTATGCAGGTTTATAAGAAGATGGATATCGGAACTGCCAAGATCATGCCGGAAGAGATGGAAGGGATCAAGCATTATCTGGTGGATGAACTTGATCCTAAAGAAGAATTTCATGTAGCGAGATTTCAGCAGATGGCAAAAGATGCCCTAAAGGAAATCTATGCAAAAGGCAAGATTCCACTGATCGTTGGTGGAACAGGATTCTATATCCAAAGTCTTTTATATGATATTGATTTCACAAAAGAAGATGGAGACCAGGAATACAGAAAACAACTGGAAGAAAAAGCTAAAAGAGAAGGAAACGACAGTTTATACGAGATGTTAAAACAAGTCGATCCCAAATCTACAGAAAAAATTCATCAAAATAATGTAAAGCGGGTGATCCGTGCATTAGAATTTTATAAATTAAATGGATATCCGATCTCAGAGCATAATGAGAAGGAAGCAGCAAAGACCTCACCATATAATTTCGCTTATTTTGTATTAAACCACAAAAGAGATATCTTATACGACAGAATCAATCGCCGCGTTGATATTATGGCGGAACAAGGATTGATCGATGAAGTAAAACGATTAAAAGAAGAAGGATATGAAAAAACAATGGTTTCCATGCAGGGAATCGGGTATCGTCAGGTGTTTGAGTATTTAGAAGGAAATCTTTCTTTGGAGGATACGATCGAACAGATCAAGAAAGACACCAGACATTTTGCAAAGCGTCAGCTGACCTGGTTTGGAAGAGAAAAGGAAGTCTGTATGGTAGATAAATCACAATTTGGGTCAGAAGATGAGATTTTAACATATATGCTTACAATATTAAAAGAAAAGGGGATCTATGATGGATC
>ERZ857955.1714-NODE-1714-length-16272-cov-7.778689_pt1 | contig 16272 bp, 20 predicted proteins | sample MGYA00519956_ERZ857955 | MGnify/ENA primary metagenome ERZ857955 (study PRJEB31778, sample SAMEA3449378) | human gut metagenome | biome: human gut; feature: human-associated habitat; material: faeces | place: United Kingdom | collected 2010/2012 ...
CTGTGCCCCTTTTAAATCAAACGCGGTACCTCATTTTCCCATCATATCACAACACACGTTCACTTGTCAAGTAGAAAATTATATAATATTTAAGGTTCAATTCTGTGCAGCATTTATTTACAAATAGTATTGACATATAATGTGCCCCCTTTTAAATCAAACCCCCCCTTTATCATTTGCACTTAAAAATTAAAAAATGTGGTACACCAATTTATATATTTGATGTACCACTAAATAGTTATACCTGCAGGTTAGTTGGATAAGTCACATTGAACACATATGTTCCTGCTTCCATTCCAACATTTAATTTAATGTTAGTTTGTTTTGTTGTTTCATCATAAGTCGTATATGCGCTATGAAATTTCCACATTAATTCTGTATTAGTATTTCTGTAACACATTACAGGTATTACACAATTATTTTTAATACTTCCTGTCACGTAATAATGTGGGACATTTTTTAAAATAATTTCACCACCATCAAAATTAGTATCTTTAGTAATAGAAACATTTAAAGTTGCCATATCATTTTCAACAAAGATACTGCTTGCGTTTAAAGTAATATTATCGCCGGGTGTTACTTTATTATTTAAATTGATACCTTTTCCAATTCTAGACCATGTACTAAACGTTTTATTGCTAAATGTTCTATAGAAAATAGCACCATTATTAACACAGTACTGTGTCCCAAAATTATCTTTAGAAAAGAATGGATATTGTCTATTTGACAAAATAAATAACATGAATTTAGTTTGTACATCAGTTGGCTTATTTTCGCATTTTTCGCTACATTCATAAAAACCTGGGTTGCGTAAATTATTTAAGTTTCCATTATAATTTGATATAATATTTGTTTTACCACTACCCAGTGAATTATAGCTCTCTGTACCATCATATTCAATAAATATTGTTAAATTATCCCCAGAAAAAAAGTGTGCAACGCCAACCAGTTTATCATTATATTCTGCCATACCTTCTAATTCGTATGTTGATTTAGAATATTCCATATCAATTACGTTTTCATATTCAATAGAAATTTTAATCCAGTAACCAATAGTATTAACATAAATGCAATTGTCATATACCCAAAACTGGTTAAAACCATCAAGTTCAATACCACAGTTAACAGAAATTGATTTATAAAAGCTTCTGTCAGTGTTATAAATATTAAAATACACCATACTACCGCTATATCTGGCTGTTATATATTTTTTGATTGAATTAAAATACTGGCACTCTTCATTTCCGTCTAATTTATCAAATTCACCTAAATCAGTATAAGTAAGTGGGTCAATTTTTCTAATTGTTGGTGAAGAACCTGTGAAACATGCAATAAGATTTTTGTTATTATCATCATAGCTGATTTCACTAATTATATTGTATTCTAAAGTTATTATTCTATTAAGTGTGAAATCATTGTTAATAATGCATAATTTTGATGTATTGTCACTTAAATCTCTTACGCCAAGAACAAAACAATTCGCTAATGGGTTATAGCATATACATTCTTCATAGTAATTAGTTAATAAAGATACACTATTTTTTATGTTCATAGTGTTATAACTTAATTTTCGTTCGTCTAACTTTAATTTATTTACTAAAGTTTTTAATTCTTTTATGCTTAACATATTTGTAAATGCTTGTGCGTTATAATTGCCTGTTAAAGCCCAGTATTCTGTATTGTTTATGTCAGTGCCAACAGGCACATCTTTTTTACTTGTGTAACTATTGTCGTTATGAGTTACTATTGTTAATGGTTCATAGTTTCTTAAATTATCCCACTCAATAGGGTCTGCAAATTTAGGGACGTATCTTGCTCCAATATACTGTTTATTCATGTTATTATCTCCTTTTCATTAATAACTAAGAACTAAGTGTCCGTATTCTGGCTGTATTTTTAACTTAATGTCTAGACCTGTAGTATTAAATGTTATGTCTTTCCAACTTTCTGGAATATTGTAAATAATGTAACCACTGTTACTAATTTCAACCAGAATCATTGTTGCAATATATTTTTTAATAAGTTCTTCAATAAAACTTGTGTCAAAATTATTAATCCATTCTTTTACTTTTTCAAGTTCTTTTAACAGATTAGTTAATTCGTCACCAAAAATTTTATCCTGTTCAATAAGTTTATTAATATACGTAACAACTTTACAAAGAATTTCATAATAACTTAAACTATCATCATATACAAGTGGTAAAACCTTATAACACCAGAAACTAAAGTATGGCATATTCCTCATTCTGTACATCTCCCTTCTACCATAGTTGCATAAATAAATCACTAAACTCATTCACCACCATAGTATCAATATTCAACAACGTACTCCTGTACTCATTCAACATCTTACTATAACTAGCTGTACCCATCTTACCTGCAATGTTTTCAACATACTTTTCAGTACTATTCATAGTGCTATTGCTATTCTCACTGCCTGAATAACTATCGCTACTCTTAGTCGTGCCCTTCAAACTAGCACTATCATCAACATTAACAATCCTAGCACTCGTCAGATAACTACCTTTCTCCACATTAGTCAATGCACCCTGTGGTGTATCTGCATACTTATCAACAGATTTACTCGTGTTAGTATTTGTCTGTGTACTCTCGGCAGTACCACTATTCGTACCCTCAGTACTCCTACTATCTGTGCCTACATCGCTACCACTCTTGTCATAAGTCCTACTATAATTAACATCCTTCAAAGGGTCAAACTCCAACCTAGCACTTTCATATAGTTTATTATAATAAGGTAGTATCATCTCAAGTCGTTCGTTCATCCATAGTTTCCAAATACCCACAACTTCGGAGCAAATCTCTCTCAAATAGTAATGTTTTAAAATCTTACTGCAAATAACCTCTCTATAGCTTTCATCAAATATCTGAACCTTGCTAGTAAAAATCTTATTCCAACTTTTACTAATAACCTCGTCTACTTTATCTGCACCAGTGCTACTCTCTAGTCCACTTATATTTTCACACACAAATCTAACCTCAGTTGTATATTTACTCATATTCTAACCCTCATTTTCAACAATAAAGATAGCAACTATAACAACCAATGCAATACCAACAATACTAATCATCTACTCCTCACCTGTACCCTTATCATCTTCATTAGTAATCTGAAAATCCTCACGATAATCAACGCTAATATCAGTACCAAACATTCTGTTAATCTTATCAACAGCTTCACGTCTAGCTTCTAGCCTACTATACCTGCTAGCAATCGTTCCACCTTGATTCCTCTGCACTTCATCAGTAATCATTCGTTCCTTCTTCTGTATATTCAGATTACTAATACCCAAATATGTCAAAGCTTCATTCCAAATCTGCGTTTTCAACTGATACAGTTTATCAGAAACATAAGGTGCATTCGTACTAATAGCCCTCAAACTATTCAAGTCCAAATTCTTATCCCCAAATATAAAAGGTGCATTTCCGTCAAATTCATTATACAAATTAACTAAAGTTAACCGCTGTTTTTCTGTACCCTGTACCAATACGGGTGTTTTCTGCGCATTCGCATTTATATCAATAATTCTATCCAGATTATATAGCCTTTTAGCGAACATTTTAACGTCCAGAACGCTTGGCTGACGTAAATAGTTATTCCAGATAATAACACTGTCACTTTCATTCAATGTTTTCTGGTACTGATTATAACTGGAATATGCACGTCTTGAAATAGGATTACCGTATACATCAAACTGACCGTTTGCTATGCAGTCTAGGCATAAATCTCCCATTACCTCATCCCTAAAATACACCACACTTCCATTCTGAAATAAATGTAATTCTAGATATCTAGTGTCAATGGTTTCTGGTAACCCTTTCCATTCAAACACGCTAACGCTTAATTCTACTAACCTATTAAAGTACTGAATATAAGTTGCATTATTCATAATGGCACTTTCATCAAATAATCCATTACCTTTTTTTCTTCTACTCAATTGCTCACCACCTTAACTTGGACTATTATCTAATGCATAATTGCCGACTTCACTACCATTTTTCCAGAACGTAATACCTTTGTCATAAATACCACAAATTTTACGCTCATCATCAGCAGGAACATTAGCACTTATCGTACAGCCTGTTGTTTTAACGTAATTCCAGTGTGGTCTTGAACTACGATTCGGAACTTTTAATCTCTTAATACCATAACCAAATCTTGTAAAATAATCATCAATGATTTTTGCATATTCTGCTGTTATGCTCATTCTTCCTACATAGAACTGTTGCTTACCCGAACTAACGTTAAGATTTCCCTGTGGATTTCCTTTAATCATATCAGATTGAATACTTGATTTATAATCCTGTGTAAGTAAACTGGCAACCTGTCCAACACCACTAACTAAAGCACCGCCTATAGCTAAAGGGTTAGCTGTAAGACCTGCACCTATTACACCTGCACCAATACCTGCTAGTCTACTGCCTATACTTACAGAATTTTGAGCAACCCAAGCGTTGTAACTGTCAACGTTCCATGAGCAAAGAGGGTAACCAGTTAAAGAGATAGATTCCGTGTTATTGGTTTTATCACCACTACCCTTATAATTTGTTGGTCTTAAACATACAGTAACAGGCTGTGTTACATTTGCATTGATTTCAATAGAAGGTGCGAACTTGTCAAAAAATTCGTATCTTAGGGCTAAACTGTTAGCACCCGCGTTATCAACGTGATAAAAATTATAAGGGTATGTATACAGTTTCTTATTTTTAGGTTTATACCCGTCAATATTTTCATTACCTGTTAACGCTGTACTGATAGAAGTAATCTTCAACGAACTGTCAAGTTCTGGTATTCTATTGCTAGATGGTATTTCTCCATTTGGTAAAAATACTTTAGGTATAGTGTATATACTTACAACTGCATCTGGTTTTTGTATATACTTTTTAAGCTTATCATTAATCTGTGCAAATTTGTTAACGTCATACACCCAAAGAGTCGCACCGCCATAAATACCATCATACTTTTTGCCATCAATGCTTGCATTCTCACCGTCAACTTCCACTACAGCAACTACAATGGCAATATCTGCCATGTTGTAAACGGGTGCATAGTCGTTAAAAACATATTCTCCTGTACTAACATTTTCTGGTTCAATGTGTTCACCTAAGTTATCAGTTTCCGTATGTTCTCTTTCCACAAAGCACATACCCAAGGTATAATCAAAGAACCACGTTTGCATAACGTCAATTTCAAAACTAATCTCAGAACATTCATTGTTAACAAACTCTACACTTGTAATAAACGCGTAAAACCACTTGTTACCATATGCTGTGTTCTGAAACATCATGTAATTACAGTTATATAAACTATCAGCTTTAATTCCAACCCTTGCTATACCTTTATTAACTCTCTGATAAGTATAATCAGTTAAATTAAACGCTTGTTTTTCTGCAAAATAGTTATACTGTGATGTTGCACTGCCAAACCATATTGTATGGTCAAACGTAGGGTCAAGTGGGACATTTCTTAAAAGTTTTATGTTTGTTTGTGGTTGTATATACATATTTTCACCTGCTTATTTTAACTAGGTGAGAAGAACGCTATCACCTGTTAACTTCTCACCTTTTAAATTATAGTCACTGTTTTTTTATCATCTTAACGATTTCACCAACATCAGATGCAGATGTAATAGTAGTTTCACCTTTATAAACAGTTCCGTTTACTTCGGCTTCAACTGTAATCTCTGTTGTATTCTGATTTGCAGGAATGATAATAGCGCCATATTTCTGCACTGCAATACCTGCCGTTGTAAGTGCATCTGTCTGAATAAAGTGTACACTGTTAGGTGCAAGGCTTGCACCGTCTGTATCAGCACTGATAGCAAATACAATAGCTTCTTTACTCACATCTTTCGTGATAATATTACAAGTGAGTGTTTCTGGTAAAGCAATGCTTGCTGTATCAGTAACAAAAACAACTGCATTAGCGAACGGGGAACTGGACACTGTTTTCCATGTATGGTAGAAGTAGTTCCAGTACATACCACTAGCAACATATTTCTCGGTAAATTTGTTATTGTTGTCATAAATCTGGAACCAATTTTCGTCAACAATAACAGCTTTTACGTTAGCAAGTAAATCAAGTTCTTCTGTGGTTACTTCTTCGATACCGTCTGAATTTTCTCTAATAACATCAAAGCGTTCGTTATCGAAGTAAGTCCAGTTGTCAATGAGAAACAGTCTGCCCATGAAATCTGCTTTATCCATGTTGAACGCACTTGCAAGAACGTTAACATCAAACTGTGCGTTGAATTTTGCATCCATAAAAATAATCTGTCTGTGTTTAGGTGTGTTTGTTTTTACACCTGCTTCTGAATAATCAGAGCTGATAAACGGTAACAGATTAGATATACCTCTGAATGCAACAGCCGATTCTTTAAGGTCTGTCCCATCACCGATTGATTCTGGTTTCATTTTGCCATGTGAGATAGCTTTAATCATAAGATATTTAAACAGCAAAAATTCATCATACTCTGCGCCTGTATAAACAGAGTCTACAATTTTTGCAATAAGATTCTGGACTCCTTCAAGTGAAAGGAAAGCCTGCTTTAAATCTTCGTCTTGAATGGTAACGGGGTACATAACTCTCCAATTCATAGTGTGGAAAGCTGAACGTACATCTGGAAATGTGCGTTTAAATTCTCTGCTTTTTCCTTTTTCTGGGTCAAAGTCAACACCCTTTGCAATGGACACAAAGATATCTTCTACTGTCTCACCGAATTCAATGTAGCCTTTTTTCAGTACACTGTACGGATTATTGAAAGTTGCACTCTGCATTCTAACGATAGCAATCCTGTTAACAAGTGCGTTGATAAACTGGTTAGCAAATGCAGGTGTTCCGTAAATCACTTCTCCTACTCTAGGAATGTCCGACGCTTTTGTAACTTCTGGTACATTCTGCTGATATTCATAACTGGCATTCTGCCTAATTACGTTAAGAATATCCATTGTTGACGCATTTAGCGTTGAAACTGCAATTCTTTTTGGCATTTCTTATACTCCTTTACTCTGTTGTAAATAACTCTTCAAAACGTGTGGGTTTGTCGTCTGGTTCGTCAATAACTGATTCATTGTTTTTGGGGGGAACGCTTGGGTCACCAGTGTAAAAACGCTCAGCATATTTTTTTCTCCAACCCTCATCGTTTTCTTTGTACTTAGCTTCCCAGTCTGTCTGGTTTGCTGTTTTATTCTCAAAATCTGTGAACGTATCTGTCACATCTTCAAGAACCTGTAATGTGCTATCGTCTGTACTGTCACCAACGATATTTCTAATACTTTCGAGAATTTCTTCTCTAGTTCTGATTGCCATGTTAACACTCCTTTTTATAGTCTGTAATTAATCATCATCCATATTGGCATGTTGTACTTTTTTGGGTCACTTGTATTATAGCCAGGTTGTTTCGGGTCAATGAGTTTCAGAATGTCATACCATTTTCGTGCATATTCTGCACGCTCTGTATGTAAACTTGCAGGTCTTTCATAGTTAGCTTGGAATATCAATGCTAGTTCACCTGGGTCTTGTGTTGAACTAGCCCATGTTTTCCAGTCCATACTAGAGTAAGAACTTGGATACCACTGCGGCTCGATTCCTCTATGTGCTATACCTGTACTTTCCTCATACTCAGCGTAAAGAACATTACACTGTTTATCACCGTCTTGCCAATCATCGTGTGAACCATATAAAACGTCGAGGACATCATACAGGTTTGACGGCGGTGTCCACTGAACGAGCCCATGCCCTGTACCACCTATCTCAATAAGTGCTGGGTTGAATTTTGATTCCTGCATAACATTCCCACACAATCCTGCGATAGCTTGGAGTGTCCACCCCTTGAAATAAAAGAAACTATAGATACATGCGGCATTGTTCTTCTGCTTATCTCCATAATCTTCAAAGTATTCAGATTCTCCACCTATAATCCACGTATAACCTACTTCACCGGATGCACCGTTACCATAACGCCATATTCTAGGAAATGTCCTTTCATAATTAGGGTCACCACTTGATGAGCCGATAGAAACTTGATTTACAAGTGCTATGCCATTTCTTCCGTGCGCGCCCATAAATACGGCTTTACCTGTTCCACCTTTATAGCACATTTCTGTGTGAGTATCACTGACACCTATATCACCGGGTTTTATGATGCTGTCTGTTACCCTTGTAAAGCCTAACTGTTGCAATACACCTTCCATGTCGTATGTTGTAAACGCATTACTGTTTGGTGCATAACCAGCTGTACTCCATCCACCTGATAATAAGGCGTAATTAATAAACGAACTGCAATCGTAGTATGTAATTCCGTTAACTGTCTGCTGATTTCTGTATGATTGTGAATATCCTACTTTAGGAAGATTGCAACAATTAACCGCCCACGTATAAGCACCGTTGATACTAGGCATTGTTTTCTACCACCCCTAACAATTTCCAACATAATTGACCGAAACAACTATCATTGTGGCCGTTTGTACCACATTCATAACCATATGCCCTCATTGTACTCTGAAATGTGTTAATTGCAAAGATTGTGTTAGTACCTGCTTCACCGTCTATGGCAAGTGGTTTACCGTCAACGCCTAGATAATGTAGCATAGATAGAACTGTCTGCAATATAAGTACATCTTCACCCGTAGAGCCTTTTACAATATCAGTGAATTCGTGCATATAATTCACCCCTTTGTGATATGGAATAACTCCATAAGTTTTTCTGGCAAAATATCTGAATTGATTTTCGAGATATTTTCCAAAATAGATACAAGTTCGGTTGTACACACATAAAGAATTATGACAGGTAAAATAGTTACACCTAACTGGAATCCAATAACATGACCTTGAGTATCAACTAACCATGCTACAAAGTAACAGAAGATAAACCCAACTTTTTTAAAAAGTCCGTCTCTTAATTTTGAACTTTGTATGTCTTTGCTTTTAATCGCTGACACAAGACCTGTAACTAAATCCAGTGCATTAAAAATGAGTGCAACAATAACAGGATAAGCCTGTTCCATTTATCCAACTCCTTTCATATTTTTTTAATTTTTTTTCAATTAATTATAACATATTTATTGCTTTTTGTCAATAGATATGTTATAATAATTAAAAGAAAGGAGATAAATTTTTTTATGGGTAAGTACTATGATGGTACAAAACTTTTATCAATGCTAGACATAAACGGAAATAAACCAGAAATATACATGTGTACAACTAACCGTACAGGTGGAAAGACAACCTATTTTGGCAGACTATGTATAAATAGGTTTTTACATAAAGGTGAAAAGTTCGGACTAATTTACAGGTACAACTACGAATTGGACGATGTTGTCGACAAGTTCTATAAAGATTTAGGAAGTCTGTTCTTTCCAGAGCATGAAATGTCTTCTAAACGCCGTGCATCTGGCATCTTCCATGAGTTGTTTCTGGATGATAAAAGCTGTGGTTATGCTTTAAGTCTTAACAGCGCAGACCAAATAAAAAAATACAGTCATTTATTTAGTGATATCCAACGTATGATTTTTGATGAATTTCAATCTGAAACAAATCACTATTGTAATGATGAAATAAAAAAGCTGTTGAGTGTACACACCAGTGTAGCTCGTGGGCAAGGTGAACAAGTTAGATATGTCCCTGTTTATATGCTTAGTAATCCAGTTAGCATTATCAACCCGTATTACGTTGAAATGGATATCAGTAACAGATTAAAAGATGATACTAAGTTTTTACGTGGTGACGGCTTTGTTCTTGAACAAGGTTTTATAGATAGTGCAAGTGAAGAACAAAAGAAAAGCGGATTTAATAAAGCATTTTCAAAGAACAAATATGTTGCTTATAGTTCAGAATCTGTATACCTTAATGATAATCAAAGTTTTGTTGATAAACTAACAGGAAAAAACAGATATCTTTGCACACTTAGGTATAAAGGTGTTGACTACGCTATAAGGGAATTTTCTGAAATAGGTGTGCTGTATTGTGATGATAAATCAGATAGTACTTTCAGACTTAAAATAACAGTTACAACAGAAGACCACCAGATAAATTATGTTATGCTAAAAAGAAATGACTTTTTTCTTTCAAATCTTAGGTATTTATTTGAACGTGGGTGCTTTAGGTTTAAAGATTTAAAATGTAAGGAAGCAGTTTTACATGCTTTAAGCTATTAATTATGGTATCTGCATGAGTTTTCTGCCCTGAGTGAATAGGAATGCACACTTGAAACATAGTGCCTATATCATTTGTCGTTTTTGCGTAACGCTTTGCTAGTTACTCATGTTATAGATATAAAAGAAATAGACGGGTCACGAACTTAGTTCGCCCCGTCTTTTTCTATTCTTATTTTTCACCTGTACTTCCAAAACCACCGCGGTTTTCGTTTCCTAAATGTTCTACTTCTTTTAGCATAATAGGTGGCTGATGTTTTTGTATTCTGAATTGACAGATTCTTGTGTTTTTAGGTATGAAAGTCTCACGGGTTGCGTATGCAGGAAAATGCCATTCGTCACTATCACCACAATATGTTTCATCAATTAAACCTACGCTATTAGCTTGTACAATTCCATATTTCTTAAATGTTGAACTGCGAGGGATAACAAGTGCCTCATATCCTTCTGGTAACTGCATTGCTACGCCTAAAGGAATGTGATATAATTCGCCTTCTGTCATATAAGTATCAAGTGCTACCCGTAAATCAACCCAGTCACCTACTTCTATTTCATGTATCTTTTCAATGTCTCTTGTGTATTTAATTTTAATTTCTTTTGGTTCCATTCTATTACCTCATTTCATATGTAGTTTCAACCAATAAAATACCACCACGTATCCTTTTTGGTCTTAGTTTATCCGGTACTTTTAAACCTACTTTAAAATCGCTATAATCTCTTTTTATTGCGTTACCTGTTTCTTTATCAAATAAAAATTCTTTTTCCTCTTGCGTCCATTCTTTCTTTTTGTTTAATTCAGTGTCTACGTACCCGTCTGGTTGTGCTGTCCCTTCCATTGATAGCTGAAATAAATCTTTGCATTTCTGTGGCATACCTGCACATTTAATATTGTTATAAGGATTTTCTATTGATTCAAGGTTTTCATGTGTAACATGTTCAATATATGTTTTCTGTCTTGTGAATATAGCAGTGTCCCAACATGCTTCTAGTTTCCAACAACAAAAGTTTTTATCATGTACAGTTATTCCTTTTATCTTGTCTGGCGGCAAATCACAATGTATGCTGTCAGTATCTGCATATATGAAACCTGCTTTATCTTTACCGTAGTAATTTTTTTGAGCGGCTCTTATGGTAAAGTTTCTTGCATAACTTGTGATAGCTGACCCTACAGGAATATATCCTGCTTTTTTGTTGTTCTCTGCGACAGGTATAAATCCTATTGATTTATCATCTTTCACATAAGCTAGCTTAAAACTTGAATCTTTACTTGATGCCATTTTACCATAAAGATTATTCAAGAAAAGTTTTGCTAATTCACGCTTTGCACCTTTATTCTTTTTTTTAATATTTGCATACTTGTCTATGTATTCGTCAAATATACCTACTTGGGAATAAAACCAACACCCGTCAAGTATTTCAAAATCAACCAGTTCATAATGTTCTTTTATTAATTTAAAGTCTGTCATTGTAAGCACCAACTCTACACGTGAATCATGAACGTTTCCATCTTTGTCTCTATAATGAGTAAAATATTCGTCATTCTTTCTATCGTATATGTCACTCGTTTCAAGTGATTCTGTCCCTTTGTACAGTAAGTTATCTTTAATCTGAATAAAGGGTAACATGTTTTTCTTTATGTAAAATCGAGTCTTGATTCTAATAAAGAAATACTTGTCTGATTCTAAGGCTCTATCTGGTATTATATTACCTTTCCAGAAATGAGGAACGCCAACAGGATACCTGTTACCTGATTCTGAGGACATCATAGAAGGGTAAAGTGAGTTGACATCTGCTGTTGTTCCATTAGTGTATATTTTATTCTCTTTACCTTTTACAAGATAACACCATCCACCCCTGTATGATTTACGGATATAGTCACCTGCTGTACCGTATTTATAAGTATTTGCATCTATAGATATGGAGTACATGTCTGGAAACATTTCTTCGTAATCCAAAATATTAGTAGTTGAATGCTTGCAAATCTTCTTGTATTCTGATAGGCAACACGCACCAATTGTTAACTTGTCATGCCCTTCTGTAAACATTATTTCAAGTGCTTCTTTTACAACAAGTACATCATTTGCAATATAGTGTTTTTCTTCTGGTGTTATCACGCATCCTGCATACCTAAAGCCTGTATATTCCATGTCAAGTTTTTTATGTTTTGTTCCAAAACTTTGACCTATACGCTTTACACTGAATGGCAACAATTTTAGGGAATCACGTATTTCAATAAAATGATTACCTGCTTTTATAGTAATTCCATACCACATGCCCTTGTCAGATATGGAATACTTAAATGTGTTATTTTGCATATATTTTTCTTGCAACCATTCTACTTTTATTTCTGATTCGCCTATACGTTTGTTAGCTTGCTTAAACCCTTTATCAACAAGTAAATAAGATAACCAAAAAGAGCCGTCAAATTTTAAATTGTGATAGTATGCTACTATATTACATTTTTGGGACAAAAAATATTTGAACTGTTCATCTATACTATGAAAGATGTGAACATCTTCACTGAAAAGTTCAACGGACGCACTCGCCCAAACTTCTGTACTTGTCTGACCTTTGTAAACAGTTGTCTCAAAATCACACATGAAATAACGATATTTCTTTGTTCGCAATCAGAACGGGTACTCCCAGTCTTCTTCTTGTTCTAGTGCGTCACCTATTCTTTTCATGTATTCAACTTTATCCAACATTTGCTCTTTGTACAAGACGCCTTCGTCTGGTAAATAATCAATCATGTTTCCTATATATAAAGTTGCTTTATCGGCATCATATACCGTGTGCCATTCAAGAATGTTTCCTGCTTCTGCTCCTTCCTGTAGCATGATAGCAACATCGTGTTCACCATGTTCTTTTATAAGACCACCCATCCATGTTCGTAATAATCCATATGCTTCTCCACGGGCGTTCTGATTCAAATGATTATACCATTCAGTTATCACAACTCTGTCAAAAAAAGACGAATCATCAGATTGCTTAAATGGCACTTGAAAATCTGATTCAGTCCACTCTTGTTTAGGTACATATGCTGTTTCTTTAATCTCCGAACTTGAAATCTTTTTTAATTTACGAGTTAATTTTGCAAGCTCTTGTCCCTTTACACCTTGTGAACGTAGTTCTTTTTCCGTAGGAAAATATAAATCAGTTTGTAACCCTTTTTTCTTTAACCGACGAATAGTTGCCATGATACGGTTACGCTGTTTTGTGTAAACCGTTTTTTTCTCTTTTTTTCTTGCCATATGCTTTACCTCTTGATGAAAAAAGAGGGACTTTATAGCCCCTCACTTTTTTTAATTTATTCTTGATTTACAGGGATTCAGTATCAAGTACGCAATTAATAAAATCACGTCCTGACTTTGTTACTCCAGATGTTTTAATAACTGTAAACTGTTTATCCTTCATAATATTTGAAATATCATGAATACTACGCTTGAACGTAGTTGACTGACAGCTGTATACCTGTTTGTCTGGTGTAATGATGGACATTATATCGACTGATTCTCCTGTGTTTTCTTTAATGTCTGTAAATTCCAGTACGCCATCAACTGTAATGTGCGTGCCGTCTTCAACGTCTTTTAATGACTGAATAGCCGGTGCAATTGTCATAAGGTATTGTTCTACTTCTGTAAATTCTCTGCTTACTGTTTTAATTTCTACCATGGTTTATTCTCCTTTTATCTCTTATTAGTTTTCTTCTGTAGTTTCTGTTTCTTCTGTTTTTTCGCCACGTTTAGGAAGAACGGTAGCATGCTCGATAAAGACCTTTTCTGGCATACCATAAAGCGTTTCAATTTCCTCTTTCGCTACAATGTGAACAGCTTTAATTTCGTCTGTTTCGATAATAGGTTTTATAACTTTGAGTAAAGCGTTATCATCTTTGTAAGATCGTGGGAGTGATACTGTTTGTGTGTAAGGTTCAGCCTGTACTACGTTTAAGCACATAACAGTTGCTTTAGTTGTTGTGATGGTTCTTGTTACCATTGGAATTCTTGCCATTTGTTTTTTCTCCTTTTCTTGTGTTTTTGTTTACACGGTTACTGTAAATATTAAATTGTATTTGCATTCTTGCGAATGCAGAGGACTTGCTAGAATCGAACTAGCAACGGTTGACCGTGAAAAATCCTATCAGTCCTAGAGGTACGTGGGACGCAAGTTTCAACGCCCCACTATGGCAAACGTAACTGAAATCTATCTTTGTTACAAGTATAATATATCATATTTATACGTTTTTGTCAATAGGTTTTTTGAAAAATCTTCTATAAATTTGTGATTTATACTCTTTTAATGCTTGATTTATATAAACAGTTGATGTAAGCCCTTGTTGAATATCTTCATAAATATTTGTGTATATTATTCTAATTATTGATTCTGTTAAGTGCTTAGATTCTATATCTATAATTAGCGTATTGTCAATTATTGTAACGTTGCACTTACCTGTGATTTTATTGTTAATGCCATCTTGTATTTGCTTTTTTAATCCGTTTAATTCATTCATTATTTTTAATCTCCTTTCTTTGTCCCTTATGACAACAGTTGCATATTTAAAGAATTGACTTTCTGTCATTCCTAATAAAATTTCCTCGTGTGTATTCGATTCGATATACACTAATTTATAGGTATCTGTTTCGTATATTTCTTTTAGCTTTTTTAATAAGTCAGTATCTGTATATGTACCGCCTATCTTTACTTCAAATATTGATACCTCTGAATTTGTTACGTCAATTGCCATTACTTGCGCTGTTGTCTGCGTGATTGCGCACATTATCATTTTTTCTTTTCTCATTTTTATTTCACTCCTTTTTTCTATTTTAATCTATTTTCTATCATTGTAACAAATTCGCATACTTTTAAATAATTCATGTATTCATTTAATTCACTTATTTTCAGTGTTACAATTTTAGAACTACAATTAAGTCTCTTTAAAGAAAATATACCGTTCATCAAATAAGCATAAATTCCTTCTTTGTACAACTCAACTATAAACCTTGTTAATGGCATATAATTAACACACCTTTCTACATACTCAGTTTTTTAAAGTTAATTTAAACTAACATTGATTATGTTAAACATGACTAACTTTGTGTATATTATTTATTTTTTTCCGAATGTTTCTTTATTAGTTAAATGTGTATACTCCCATCAGCATTTAATCTAGGCGTTATTCCATATTTAGTGGCTATATAATTTACACCTGTTTCACTGTCTGTTATTGTATAAATAAAAGTACTACCTTCATTTATTACTACAGTATAGTCCCATTCATCATCTGATTTTTTATTTCTTTACCTTTACATCCTGTTAATGAGGTTAAAATTATTAGTCCTATAATTAATAAAATCTTATTTTTCATATGTTAACCACCCCACAATCATACCTATGATAAAACCTAAACCAAATATTGCCATAATTTATACCTCGCTATCTTCAATAAACATATCGTTAATTTGATGTATATTATTTAAATCAATTGTAATACCTATTTCTACACCTTTTTCGCGGTCATAAAAACCAAATTTATTATTAAAATCAGTGTACCACAAGCCAGTTGATTCTGTTGAAACATGCATACCGTTTAATACTAAATCACCATAATGCTCGAATATACTAAACAATATATCGTGTACTTCTGTTTTCTTAAATGTTCTCTTTTCTTTTAATGTAATCATATCTTTTTTTCCTTTCTTATTTATACGTTTAATAGTTTCAATGGTACGCAAGGGATTTGAACCCTTGCTAACCGCCTGTCAGTATACCTATTTAATTAATACATCTTTTATATATGAAGCAATCTCTTGTCTTTCATATATTAAATGGAAATTTAACTTGTAAACTTAATTTAGCATATTCTACACTAAATATAACATTATCTGTGATACACATTATCGTTAATGTCATGAATAAATAATCACGTCTTACACTTCTTTTCCAAATAAGAATATTTGAATCGTATAAATATAATGCTGTTTCAACTTCTTCTTTGATTTTAGTAATAATAACTTTCTGATTAATTTCTTTCATTTTATTATCTCCTTTTCTTTAATGTTCTATTTCCTTTTGACAATTATATAGTAACACATGTTCACCTATATG
>ERZ857955.1729-NODE-1729-length-16199-cov-14.773538_pt1 | contig 16199 bp, 9 predicted proteins | sample MGYA00519956_ERZ857955 | MGnify/ENA primary metagenome ERZ857955 (study PRJEB31778, sample SAMEA3449378) | human gut metagenome | biome: human gut; feature: human-associated habitat; material: faeces | place: United Kingdom | collected 2010/2012 ...
TGGGCGACGTGGGCAAGGCCGGCGTGTCGATCTGCTCGGTCGAGGACATGAAGGTACTGTTCAACGGCATTCCGCTCGACAAGATGTCGGTGTCGATGACCATGAACGGCGCCGTGCTGCCCATCCTGGCATTCTACATCGTGACCGGCCTGGAGCAGGGCTGCACGCTCGACCAGCTGGCCGGTACGATACAGAACGACATCCTCAAGGAGTTCATGGTGCGCAACACCTATATTTATCCCCCCGAGTTCTCGATGCGCATCATTGCCGACATCTTCGAGTACACCTCGAAGAACATGCCCAAGTTCAACTCGATCTCGATCTCGGGATACCACATGCAGGAGGCAGGCGCCACAGCCGACATCGAGTTGGCCTACACGCTGGCCGACGGACTGGAGTACCTGCGCGCAGGTATCAACGCCGGCATGTCGGTGGATGCCTTTGCACCCCGCCTGTCGTTCTTCTGGGCCATCGGCATGAACCACTTCATGGAGATCGCCAAGATGCGCGCGGCACGTATGCTGTGGGCCAAGATCGTCAAGCAGTTCGAGCCCAAGAACCCCAAGTCGCTGGCGCTGCGCACCCACTCGCAGACCTCGGGCTGGTCGCTCACGGAGCAGGATCCGTTCAACAACGTGGCACGTACCGCCATCGAGGCCATGGGCGCCGCCCTGGGACATACCCAGTCGCTGCACACCAACGCTTTGGACGAAGCCATCGCCCTGCCGACCGACTTCTCGGCACGTATCGCCCGTAATACGCAGATCTACATCCAGGAGGAAACCAATATCTGCCGCGAGGTCGACCCGTGGGCAGGCTCCTACTACGTGGAGTCGCTCACCAACGAGATCGCCCACAAGGCATGGGAGCGTATCCAGGAGGTCGAGAAACTGGGCGGTATGGCCAAGGCTATCGAGACCGGGATTCCGAAGATGCGCATCGAGGAGGCTTCGGCCCGCAAGCAGGCGCGTATCGACTCCGGCGAGGAGAAGATCATCGGCATCAACGAATACCGCCTGGAGAAAGAGGCTCCGATCGACATCCTGGCCGTGGACAACACCGCCGTGCGCGAAAGCCAGATCAAGCGTCTGAAGGAGCTGCGCGCTTCGCGCGACGAGGCTGCCGTGAAGAAGGCCCTCGCAGCGATCACCGAGTGCGTGAAGACCAAGCAGGGCAACCTGCTGGAGCTGGCTGTCGAGGCCGCCAAGGTACGCGCTTCGCTGGGTGAGATTTCCGACGCCTGCGAGGTTGTCGTAGGCCGCTACAAAGCCGTCATTCGTTCAATATCAGGAGTATATAGTTCAGAAGTGAAAAACGACAAACAGTTCGAGCGTGCCAAGGAGCTGTGCGCCGAATTCGCCAAGAAGGAAGGCCGCCAGCCGCGTGTCATGATCGCGAAGCTCGGCCAGGACGGCCACGACCGCGGTGCCAAGGTAGTAGCCACGGGTTATGCCGACATCGGTTTCGACGTCGACATGGGGCCGCTGTTCCAGACCCCGGAGGAGGCCGCTAAACAGGCTGTCGAGAACGACGTGCATGTAGTGGGCGTTTCGTCGCTCGCCGCAGGCCACCTGACCCTTGTGCCGCAGATCATCGCAGAGCTCAAGAAGCTCGGCCGCGAGGACATCATCGTGATCGTCGGCGGCGTAATCCCCCATCAGGATTACGACGAACTGTACCGCGACGGCGCCGCCGCCATCTTCGGCCCCGGCACCCCGATCGCCACGGCCGCCATCAAGATTCTCGAAATCCTGCTCGCCGAATAACGGTTCGACAGAATACGGTAATCCCCGCCGAGACATCTCGGCGGGGATTTTTTCATGGATACAGACGGTCTCGGGGACAAGTTACAGGCAGGCTTCCAGAATCCTGCGCGCCATCGCCCCGTCGACATTGTGCGCCTCGCCGAACCTGCTGCCCGCAGCGTTGAAGCGGCGTTCGATTTCGGTGATCGTAGCCTCGCCGATACCCTCCTGCGAAAGATGCGTCGAAAGCCCCAGGGAACGGAAGAACTCCTCGTTGGCCGCAATCGTCCGCTCGATACGCTCCTCGTCGGAACCGCCGGTGATACCCCAGATACGCTCGCCGTATTGCAGGAGTTTGCCGCGCTTCTGCTCGCGCAGCACGCGCAACGTACCGTTGATGACAATGGCGAGCGTCGCACCGTGCGTCAGCCCGTGCAGTGCGGTCAGCTCATGCCCGATCATATGCGTCGCCCAGTCCTGCGCCACTCCCATGCGGATCATGTCGTTCAGCGCCAGGGTCGCCGCAAGCATATACTCCGACATCACGGCATAATCGTGCTGGTTCTCACGAATCCGGGGTGCGATCTCGATCACGGTATGCAGAATGCCTTCGGCCCAACGATCCATCAGGCGCGACTGCCCGGGCGTGGTCATATACTGCTCCAGCACATGCACGTAGGTGTCGGCCAGGCCGTAGGCGATCTGCTTCTGCGGCAAAGAGAACAATGCCTCGGGATCGAGGATCGAAAAGAGCGGATAGTCGCCGTTGAACGGGAATTTCTCCTTCGTTTCCTGGCACGAGATCACCGAGCCGTTGTTCATTTCCGATCCCGTCGCCGACATCGTGAGCACCGTCCCGAGGGGAACGGTTTTATCCGCTTGCCCTTTCAGGACGATCTCCCACGGGTCGCCGTCATAAAGCAGCCCCGCAGCGATCAGCTTCGTACCGTCGATGACCGACCCGCCGCCCACGGCAAGCAGGAACTCCGAGCCGTGCTCACGCCCCAATGCGATGGCCTCGCGGACGGTCTCGACCGACGGGTTGGGCTCGATGCCCCAGAATTCGACCCAGTCACGGCCTTCGAGGGCCTTGACGACCTGGTCGTAAATGCCGTTGCGGCGCACGCTGCCGCCGCCGAAGGTAATCATAATCTTCTTGCCGGCAGGAATCAGCTTTGCGAGCTGAGCGATCTGCCCTTTGCCGAAAACCAGTTTCGTCGGATTGTGATAAACAAAATTATTCATAATTGTATGCGATATGTTTTGATACGACTTCTAAATATACGCAAAAATAACAAAAAGAACGCCGGAATATTCCGGCGTTCAAAACTATATCGTATTTTTTATCCGAGGCTTAGAAATATTCGCCGCGCAGATCCTGGATGTTGGCCATCTGCTGGATGGCCTGCACCGAGAATTGCTGCGCCATGCTCTCGGCCATGGCCTGCGCACGTACCCTCTCGCCCTCGGCAGTCTGCTTGTCCGAAGTCTGGATGTCATCCACCTGGAAAACATAAACCCCCGACATGCCCTTCACCGGAGCCGACAGGACGCCTTTCTCGGTCGTCGAAGCGATGGCGCCTACCAGACGGGGCTCGACACCCGGGCCGTTCACGTAGAAGGCACCGAAAGTCACGCCGTCGAAATCGGCGACCTCGGAACCGAGGCTGGCAGCCTGCTCGTCGAGCGTCGTACCGGCGATCTGCTTGGTGATATAATCGTATTTCTTGTCCCGGAGAACCTGGGCGCGAACCTGCGCAGCCACCTTGTCGACCGGGGTGTACTCGTTGTCGTCGATCTCGGTCAGCGTAGCGACCACATAGTCGTTGCCGACGGTGAAGATTTCCGAAAGATCGCCCGTCTCGGCACCGTAAGCCCAGCGGGCAACCTCACGCGAATCCTCCAGGCCGCGGATCGTACGCTCGCCCTGCGCCAGCGAGGCGACACGGGGAGTAACGGCCGCTTCCGAAGCGGCGTTGTTGAACGCCTCGACCGAGCCCTTGGCATTCACCGAGAAAGTGCCGGCCAGGTTGTGGGCATTGCGGCGCGTCGCAGCCGAAGCCTCGACAGGATAGGTGATCGTCGCCACCTGCATGTGCTTCGAAGGTTTGTCGGCACGGTACACCTGCATCAGCTGGATGGCATCGCCCGAAGCGACCTTCACCACGTCCCCCCGCTTGGCATTGGCCAGCGCGGCAACGAACTCGCCCGTGAAAGCAGAGAAGGGAACCACGCCCACTTCGCCGCCGTTGGCTGCCGTAGCTTCGTATACCGAATACTGCGAGGCGAGCTGTGCGAAATCGGCACCACCCTTGATTACCGTCAGCAGGCTGTCGGCCAGCGCCTCCTGCGTATAGGGCAGCACGATATGGCGGATACCCAGCGTATCGGGCACCATTTTCGAATCCAGTACGCGGGCCATCGTCCACTGGTTGTTCTTCAGCACGGGGCCGTAAGTCTCACCCGCCAGCAGTGCCTTGGCTTCGTCCTCCGAAAGCTGAGCCGCCGAAACATAAGTATCGGCGATCTTGCCGTTGCGGTTGGCACGTACGAACGACTTCAGCTCCTCCGTAGCGGCGAACTGTGCGCCCACCTCGGCAACGCTCTTTTCGAGAGCGAGCATATCGTCGTCCGTGGGGGTAACCTCGAACACGACATACGACAGCGTACGCGAGGGAGTCTGCTTGAACATATCCTTATGGCTGTTGTAGTATGCCTTGATGTCGCCGGACTTCACCTGGATCAGCGAATCGGGGACAGCCGAATATTTCTTGCCGGCCCATTTCCCGGAATAGGTATTGTTGGCCGCATTCACACCGTTCGCGACTTCGAGTGCATTGACATATACACCGCCCTTGATCAGGCCGAGGTACTTGGCGATCTCACGCTCCATGCGGGCCTGCTCGTTGAGCTGCGCCCACGCCTGCTGTGCCTGCGCATTCGTTTCGGCCTGCGCGAGGAACTGTCCGACGGCAGCCACGTTGTACTCACCCGTGCGGGGATCGGCGAAGGCGTTGTAGAACGCCTGCGACGGATGCTGGCCGCTGACCATCGACAGACGCTCGGGCTCCGTAACGCGCAGCCCCATCTTGTCGAAACCGGGTTCCAGCACATACTTGCCGATCAGAGCCTGCCATGCAGCATTGGCGAGCATGGCGGACTGCTGTTCGTCGCTCTCCTGGGCGCCGCTCTGCGCCTTGATCTGCTCGTACTGGTTGTAGTACTCCGAATAGTTGATTTTTTCACCGTTGATGACACCGACCCGGGGGTCGTTACCCGAGAAGCCCATTTCGGTCTTCAGGGAGAGAATGAAAGCCAAGAGGGCGCCTGCGATGACAATCGACAGCACGATGCCGAACTTGGTGCGAAGAGTGTTTAAACTTGCCATATAAATCGTTAATTATTCGTTTGTTTCGAATTAGCAGTCAAAGGTAGTAAAATTTATTCGGAAAAGGCCTTTATTATACTATAAAAATTCCTACAATTTCTTGACCCTCGCCAGCTCGATACGCGAACGCGTCGTACGCAGTATGCGCAACTGCAGGCCGCCGATGAAAACCGTTTCCCCGGCGGTCGGGATCCCGTCGTAATTGAAGATGATGAAGCCCGCCAGCGTATCGTATTCCTTGCTTTCTTCGATCCCCAGCCCGTATTTTTCATTGAGGTATTTCACCTCCAGCCGGCAGGAGAGGACATACTCGTCCTGGCCGACCTGCTTTTCGGTAAGGTCGGGTATGTCGTGTTCGTCCTCTATCTCGCCGAAAATCTGTTCGAGCACGTCCTCGAGCGAAATGACGCCCGCCGTCCCGCCGAACTCGTCGATCACCACGGCGATGTTGCTGCGGTGCTTGATGAAATTCTGCAACATCAGCTGCAGCGGCATGGTCTCAGGCACGAAATTGACCTGCATCATCACGTCGGCGATATTGGCCGGGCGCGTGAACAGACTCTTCGAATTGACATAACCGACGATGTTGTCGATACTCTTGCGCCAGACGAAAATACGCGAATATTTCGAATCGACGAACCGCGCCGTGAGCTGCCCGATCGACGTGTCGTCGATATCCACCGCCTCGACATCCACACGCGGCACCATGCAGTCGCGAACCCGCAGGTCGGCGAAATCCAGCGCATTCTGGAAAAGTTTGAACTCGTTGTCCGGCTCGGGACGCGGTTCCGACATATTGGTATCGAGCAGTGCCGCGAGATCGTCGCGGCCGAAGCTGTGCGACACGGCCCGCTCCTCGACACGGCGCCCCGCCAGGCGCAGGATACCATGCGATATGAGCGTCGTGAGGCGGGCGATCGGATAGAGCAGCAGGTAAAAGAAATAGATCACCGGCGCCAGGGCGCGGTAATAGAAGTTGGGGTTGTTGCGGAAGATCGACTTGGGAAGGAACTCCGCAGCAAAGATGATGATGACGGTCGACACGGCCGTTTCGATGGCGACCGAACCGTTACGGGCGATGCTTTCCCACCCCAGCGCATAGAAGATGCCGCGCAGCAGCAACGACATGTAAAGCGAATAGATGACCAGAGCAATGTTGTTGCCCACCAGTATCGTGGTGATATACTGCCCGGGGTGGCGGGAAAAAATCTCCGCGATATGGTCGAACATGCGGCTCTGTTTGCGGTCGATCTCCAGTTTCAGGCGGTTCTTGCTCGTGAAAGCGATCTCCATGCCCGAAAAGAATGCCGACAATAACAGCATTAAGACAATCAGTATGACCGAAGTAAGCATCGTCCTGTTTATTTTAGGTTACTCCCCCGCTTCGTCCGCATGTACGGCACGCCGCAGCGGCTGTATCTCACCGATCGGTTCGGCCGGGCGGAGCTCCTCCTCCCCGTCGGGGCGGACAGCTGGTGCAGCCAAAGGCGGCTCCTCGGAAAGCGGTGCCGCGGGCTGCGCCGCAACCGGAGCGGCAGGCCGGTCTGTCGCAGGGCGGGGCGAATCCGAAGTCCGGCCGGCAGGTTCGGCCACCGCCGTAGAGTCCGATTCGTTAGGTTTGACCTCGACCTCCATGCGCCCCTTCATACGGCGGAAGCGCCAGTCCTTAAACTCCTCGTCCGACTCGAAACCTTCGCCGATGAACACGTCGCGGCCGTCGTTCTGCACGATTTTCGAATCGACGTTCGAATAGATTTTCTTGGTACGCGCGTTCCAGAACAACTGTTGCGTATAGAGTTTCTTGCCGTCCGATTTCTCTACCACGACATTTCCCCGCGCCTCCCACAGGTCGCGGGTCTCGTAATGGATCGCATAGTTGGCCGTCAGCACGGCATCGACCGACGAGAGCGAATCGTCCTTATAGGTAGTCATCTCCACCCCCTTGGGGAATTCGCGGTAAGGCTCGCGCGCCAACGAATAACCTTCGAGTAGCGGGGTTTTGAAATGGTACGAACGGCGGCCGTTCTGCGACATGACGACCGACAGGTTTTCGCTGTACTCGGTCATCATCATCTCTATCCGGGCCTCCGATTCGGGTTCTTCTTCACGCTCACAAGAGAATAGCAAGATAGCACTCCCCACAACGGAGAGTGCTACCATCACGTATCTTGCGATAAATCTGTCCATCAATTAGCGGGGACGCACAGTAGTCGACACACCGGCAGCCGTACCGCAGTTGACGGTATAGCGTGCGCCTTCCTGCAACTCGTTGAAGAAGCACTCCTCCGAAGTCGGGAAACGGCTGCGGAATGCGTTCATCGAGGTTTTGGCAGGTTCGCGGTATTCCGAATCGCTCGGCAGCAGCTCGACGGCCTTGGCCATCGTGTCGTAGGCTGCCCAGAAGGTAGCCGGCCCGGCGAAACCTTCACAATGAGCTGCCGAAATGCCGTAGCACTGGGCCAGTACGAAATACGGCACACCGTCCTCGGGATTCAGGTCGCGGGCCTGGCGGGCAGCCGATGCGGCGCCCTGGATGTCGTTGGAAACCAGGCCGACCAGCGCCATGCGCACCAGCAGCAGCTGACGCTCTGCGGGATCCGTCTCGACGGCAAGCGCCTCGTTGAGGTATTTCATGGCCTTCGTATAGTCGCCCTTGCTCTGGAAGGCCTGCGCAAGGAACATCGCAGTTTCGGACGAAGGTTTCACCGTATAGTATTTCTCGGCAATCGAGAAATAGAAATCGCCGTCGCACTTGGCACGCGACATCAGGGCTACGGCCTGCGCCAGCAACGCCTCATCGTCGGGAGCAGCCTCCAGCTTGCCGCGGAACAGATTTTCGAGGTTCTCGCAGCTGGCCGCGCCGCTCAGGCCGAAAGCCGCGTCGAACTGCGACTTGTAATCGCCGGCCTCGGGGTTCTTCTCGAAGAACGGGGTCAGGCGGTCGTACTCGGCGATGATCTCATCGGGCATCACCTCGTCGGTATTCTTATAATCCTCGCAGAGGTTCGAGAAATAGGCCACCACGGTCTCGGGGTCGGTGCTGTCGCCGCCCTGCGCGATTGCCGCGCGGAATGCCTCGCGGATGCCCTTGCGGTCGTTGGGTTTGTAGCGCAGGAACTCGCGCGCCTTCTGGTCGAGGATAAAGGCCGTCTTGCCGGGCTTGACGTTATCGCCGAAATACTGGGCACGCATATCGTACATCAGCATCAGCGAGTCGATGAACATGTTCTTCTCCGCCACGCTCTTGGCACGGTTGATCTTGTTCTTATACACGACGGCACCGCGCTGGTAGATCGACTCCGCTGCATCGGGTATCTTGTCGATAAGCCCCTTGAGGTAGTGTGCTGCGGCATCGTAGTCACGGTTGTCGCACGATTCTTTCAGGAAATTACTGTTAAGGATGTTCTGTTCACGCTCTTCGGGAGTAGCGCCCCATTTCGCATATTGCGGGCCACTGAAATCCTGAGCCAAAGCCGCCGAAGCCAAAAATACCAAAGCGGCAGAAAGCAGAAATTTTACGTTTTTCATCGGTCAGAGATTAATTTTTGTATTTCTTATACTTATAATTGTTTTCGTCAGTTAAACTACCTCCGTGTCGGGGTCGCAAGTTACTACTAATTCCTCGGACGTGCAATATTCCGGCTCAAAAACTAATCGTATTTCGGCCTGCGGAACCAGTATTCCCCGTTCTCGGCACCCGCAAAGAGCGAAAATCCGACCGAGAATTTGAAATACTGTTGCCGCACCAGTCCCAGGCGCTCGGAAAGGTTATAGCCGCGACGTCCGTATTCCACGCCCACGTCGATGGTCGAACTGCCGAGGAACTTCACAGGCACCCCTACACCCAACGTAACGGCGTATTCTCCGATTTTATTGCCGTCGTAGGTCTGGTTGTAGGTTCCGTAACGGAAACCCGCCCGGTAGGCCCAGCGTTTCATGAACCTGCGCACGTCGTAATAGTTCGGCGTATACTCCACGCCCACTTTCACCATGCTCGTATTGGTATAGGCCACTTCGTATGCAGATTTGTCCGGGCCGCTGACCCCGGTCATTTCGGTCGCCTTATTGCCGCCGGTCCAGTTCTGATAGACGTAGTCAAGCCCAAGCGTCCATTTCGAGGTCATATAATAAGCCCCCACCGAAAGCTGACGCGGCAAAGCAAGCGCCAGGTGGGTCGTATCGCCCTTCACGGTGGAGTTGTACAGGTCGCCGATATAAATGCGCGAGGTCACATCGGGATTCAGGTTGCCGCCGAAATCGTACGTAGCACCGAACGTCAGCATGCGTTTCTGGTTCATGATAGCCTTCCAGAGGACACCGACCTGTCCTTTGATGCTCGAAATGCTGTAATTGTCACTGCCGACCGTCGACGAGAAGGTTCCGTCGCCCGTGATCGGCGTCGGGGTCATCACGAAGCTGCGGTCGATGTCGCCCCAGTAATACTGCGCCGCGACACCCAACGAGAAATTCTTGAAAATCTCCCAGCCCAGGCCGACCTTGACCTCCGTCACGTCGCCTTCGCCCTGATAGACGTACTGCACGCGCCCCACATTGCCCCAAACCGGATCGTTCGGGTCGAAATCCTGCGTATACTTGGTACGGTAGCCCACCGAACTGTACGGCGTGAGGCTGAACCCGAGGCCGAGTTTCTTGGCGACCGGCATCTGGAACGCGATATCGTGGAAATTGAACGTATTATAGGCCGTGTTTTTGGACACATTGTCCACCTTCTGCGAATTGTAGTAATTCTGTCCCTCGAGGCCGAAACTGAAGAGGAAACTCTTTTGCGGGATGGTGCTGTACGCTGCAGGGTTGAGCAGATTGATTTTGCCCGGAGTGCCCATGGCTACCCCGACGCCGCCCATCGAGCGCATCTGCGTCGTACCGGGCGTATTGATCTCGCCGATGCCGTACATCGTATAGGGAGAGAATGCGTTAATACTGCTTGTCTGGGCCGATACGGCATAAGGAAGCATCACGGCTGCCGCGACAACCAGCTTAATCAAGGTGTTCTTCACTTGCATTGTGCTCTAAAATTCTATTCAATCCGCAAAAGACCAGATTACAATTTGCAAATATCGTATTTTTAATTCGTTTAACAAAGAATTTTGCATCCCCGCCGGTAAAAATTACGCGCAAGCCGTCGATTTTCTCCCGCATGCGGGTGACGTAACCTTCTATTTCGAAGGCGATCCCGTTCATCACGCCCAGTTCGATGGCCTCTTCGGTCGTAAGCCCCGAGAGCCCTTCGCCCCCGGTCGCGGCACACAGCGGCAGCTTGGCCGTATAGTCATGCAGCGCCCTGAAACGCATCGTCACGCCCGGGGAGATGCAGCCGCCCCGGAACGTATTGTCGGCCGTCACCAGGTCTATGGTCACCGCCGTACCGAAATCGACGATCAGCACGTTCTCACCCGGATAGAGCACCGTCGCGCCGACGGCTGCGGCCAGTCTGTCGCGCCCCAGCGTCTCGGGCGTAAGGTATGCGTTGCCGATGGGTACGGGGGTCTGGGAGGTGAACTCCAGCAGATAATCCACCCGCCCGCGGAGCATCGCCGCCACGTCATCGACCTCGCCGCGCGTCGACGCCACCACGGCGCGCCGCACGGGCCATTCGGAGAGCAGTTCTTCGAGCATCGACGGGTGCAACCGCTCCGTGCAACGCTGCGCGACAAGTTCCCCCCTGTCGAAAACCGCGAGTTTTACCAGGGTGTTCCCGATATCTACGACTAAATTCAAAGCTGTTGCAGTGTTTTATACCCGTCCTCAATGTCTTTGACATTCCTAACGGTCATCGCCAGACGATTATTGTGCTGTTTGAGCACAAATCTGGCGGGATTTTGCGTCACCTTGCGAAGCAACTCCATAAAGGTATCGCTTTTGTAATAGGGCGAATTCTGCTCGCCGACGAAGTGGAGGATCATCAGCCCGTTCTTGACCTTCACCCGTTCGATGCCGAGGCGGATCGCCTCCCAGCGCAGGCGCACGACGTTAAGCAGTTCCTGCGCTTCGCGCGGCAGGGGGCCGAAACGGTCTGCCAGACGGCTCTCGAAGGCCTGCAACGCGGCTTCGTCCTTGGTCGAGTCGAGCTCGCGGTAAAGTTTCAGGCGTTCGGCCTGCTGCGCCACGTAGGCATCGGGCAACCCGGCCTCGACCTCTATTTCGATGTGCGCGTCATCCACGTAATGCATCTGCTCCACGACATCCTGCTCGGCGGCACCCAGACCCGCCACCTGCAAGCCTTCGGCCCGCAGCTCGGCGATCGCCTCGTTCATGATTTTCTGGTAGGTTTCGAAACCGATGTCGGCGATAAACCCGCTCTGCTCGGCACCCAGCAGGTTGCCCGCGCCGCGGATGTCGAGATCCTGCATCGCAATGTTGAACCCCGACCCCAGGTCGGAGAACTCCTCGATCGCCCGCAGGCGGCGCCGCGCATCGGACGACAACATTTCGTCGGGCGGCGAGAGCAGGTAGCAATAGGCTTTTTGGTTGCTGCGCCCCACGCGCCCGCGCAATTGATGCAAGTCGCTCAGGCCGAAGTTCTGGGCATTGTCGACGATGATCGTATTGGCATTGGGGATGTCGATGCCGTTCTCGATGATCGTGGTCGAGACGAGCACGTCGAACTCCCCGTAGATAAAATCCATAATCAGTTTTTCGAGCTTCTCGGCCGGCATCTTGCCGTGTCCGACGGCTACGCGGGCCTTGGGGCATACGCGCGTGATAAGCCCCTGGATAGACATCAGGTCTTCGACGCGGTTATGGACGAAATAGACCTGGCCGCCGCGTGCGAGCTCGGCTTCGACGGCGTCGCGGATGATCTCCTCGGAAAAGACATGCGACTCGGTGACGATCGGCTGGCGGTTGGGCGGCGGGGTCGAGATGACCGACAGGTCGCGCGAGCCCATGAGCGAAAATTGCAGCGTGCGCGGGATCGGCGTCGCCGTCAGGGTCAGCGTATCGACATTGACGGCCATCTGCGTGAGTTTCTCCTTGGCCGCGACGCCGAACTTCTGTTCCTCGTCAATGATCAGCAGCCCCAGGTCGCGGAATTTGATCTGCTTGCCCAGTATCTTATGGGTGCCGATCAGGATGTCGATGCGTCCCGCCTCCAGGTCGGCGCGAATCTGGTTCACCTCCTTCGTGGTCTTGGTGCGGTTGAGGTATTCGACCCGCACGGGGAAATTGCGCAGGCGTTCCGAGAAGGAGCGGTAGTGTTGCAGGGCGAGGATCGTCGTCGGCACCAGCACCGCCACCTGCTTGCCGTCCACGGCGGCCTTGAATGCCGCGCGGATCGCCACCTCGGTCTTGCCGAAGCCCACGTCGCCGCACACCAGCCTGTCCATCGGCTGGTCGGACTCCATGTCCTTCTTGACGGCCGCGACGGTCGTCTGCTGGTCGGGGGTGTCCTCCCACTGGAACGACGCCTCCAGCTCGTGCTGCAGGTAACTGTCGGGCGTGAATGCGAACCCCTTGCTGGCCTTGCGCTTGGCGTAGAGGGCGATCAGCTCGCGCGAGATATCCTTGACGGCCTTCTTGGCGGCGTTCTTGAGTTTCTGCCATGCCCCGTTGCCGAGTTTATAGACCTTCGGCGGCTCGCCGTCGCCGGACTTGTAACGCGAAATGCGGTGGAGCGAATGGACGTTCACGAACAACACGTCGCCGTCCTTGTACACCAGTTTGATAGCCTCATGCACCTTGCCGTTCTCGTTGATCTTCACCAGCCCGTCGAAACGCCCCACGCCGTGGTCGATATGCACTACGTAGTCACCCGGGCGGAGCTGGTTCAGTTCGGCGACGGTCATCTGCTCGTCGCGCCGGATCTCGCCGTTGATGCGGTAACGCTGGTAACGGTCGAAAATCTGATGGTCGGTATAGAGGCACAGTTTCAGGTCGTTGTCCACGAACCCCTCGTGCAGCGTAACGGAGAGCGACCGCACGGCGGCCTGCCCCCGGCCTATCTGGTGGAAGATGTTTTCGAGGCGTTCGACCTGCACCTTGTTCTCCGAGAGGATATAGGTCGTATATCCCCGCAGCGAGTTGCGGATCATGTCGTCGGCCAGCATCTCGAAATTCTTGTTGAACTTGGGCTGCGGGGCGGTGTCGAACACCACGGCCGCCGTGGCGGGGCGTTCCGGCAGGTTGTCGCGCAGCGCCACCACGCTGTTGCCGGCCATGTCGCGCAACAACACGTTGCGGCTGGTCAGCAGGCGGTCGATCTGCCCTGGATTCTCCATGTCCGCGAGCACCTTGCGGCGCAGGTCGTTGACACGGCGCAGCACGTAGTCGGCATCGTAGAACCAGCAGGCCGCCGAAGAGCCCGCGAACTGCACGAACGACACCCGGGGTGCCTCGCCGGCATTGAGGTTAGGGATGATCTCCATCCGGTCGAGCTTGTCGGCCGAAAGCTGGCTCGAAATATTGAAACGGCGGATCGAGTCGACCTCGTCGCCGAAAAAGTCGATCCGGTAAGGCTTGCTTTCCGAATAGGAAAAAACATCGACGATACCACCGCGCACGGAGTACTGCCCCGGTTCGTAGACGAAATCGACACGCGTGAAGTTCGCATCCGCAAGGGCGTCTTCCAGCACGGCAATCGAAATCTTGTCGCCGAGCTTCACGGCAATCGTGTCGCGCTGCAACGTCGCGGCGTCGACGACCCGTTCGGCCAGCGCTTCGGGATAGGTGCAGACCACCAGGTATCCCTTCGTAAAGCCCCGCACGGCGTTCATCGCCGTGGTGCGCTGCACCACGCCCTGGGCATCCTCGGCGCCGTAGGCCGCCGAACGCTTGTAGGACGACGGGAAGAAATAGACCTGCTTCTCGTCCAGCAGGTTGTAAAAATCGTTCAGCAGGTAGGCCGCGGCATCCCGGTCATCAGCCACGAAGATATGCACGCCCCCCGTTTTCACCACTGCCGCCGCCGCATAAAACGAAAGAGCACCGCCGACCAGCTCTTTCAGGTGGACGGTTGCGCGCTCCTTCTTATATTCGCGGCACAACTTCGGCAGGGCCTTCGACCCGGCGGCGAACTGCGCCAGCTGCTCGCTGGCAGTCATAGCGTTACTTGTTAATCAGGTCGTTATCCTTGTCGTCGTGGTAATGCACCTCGACGATGCCGAGGCTCTGGTCTTCGACGACATGCAGGCGGAGTTTGTATTTCCACTCCCAGCGGCGGCGCAGCGACCAGATGCCCTTCCGCAGGAAAGCAGCCACATAGGGGCTGACCACCAGCTTGATATACTTGTGTCCCCGGTCTTGCGTGAGGAACGATATCTGGTTCTCGATCTTCTTGTCCAGCAGTACCGTAGGCTCGATCTTGCCCGTGCCGTTGCAGGTCGGGCAGACGTCCGACACCTCCTCCACGGCCACGGGACGCACCCGCTGGCGGGTGATCTGCATCAGCCCGAACTTGGTGAGCGGCAGCACCGTATGCTTGGCCTTGTCGGTGGACATCAGCTTGACCATCTCGTCGAAAAGCGCCTGTTTGTTCTGCGCCTTGTGCAGGTCGATGAAGTCGATGATGACGATGCCCCCCAAATCGCGCAGGCGCAGCTGGCGGGCGATCTCCTTCGCAGCCGCCAGATTGACGTCCATGGCGGTCTGCTCCTGGTTGTCCTCGGCCTTGGTGCGGTTGCCCGAATTGACGTCGATGACGTTCATCGCCTCGGTGTGTTCGATGATCAGGTAGGCGCCGCGGCGCAGCGAGACGTACTTGGCGAAGAGCGACTTGATCTGCTTCGAGATATCGAAGTTGTCGAAGATGGGGACGTTGCCCCGGTAAAGCTTGACGATCTTCTCCTTCTCGGGCTCGATCAGGCGGATGTAATTGCGGATGTCGTTGTACATCGCCTCGTCGTCGACGGCGATCTGCGAGAACGAGCCGTTCAGCGAATCGCGGATAATCGTGTTGGCACGGTTCATCTCGCTCATCAGCTGCGCGGGCGGCGTGCTCTTCTTGATCGCGGCGCAGGTCTTGCGCCAGCGGTCGATCTGCGACTGAATGTCGTGCTCGATATCCTCGTCCTTGGCCTCCATGGCCGCCGTGCGGATGATGACCCCGAAATTCTTGGGGAGCACCGCAGCCGCGATGCGCTTCAGGCGTTTCTTCTCGTCCGCCGAGCGGATCTTCTGCGAAAGGAACACCTTGGACGAAAAGGGCACCAGCACGACGTTGCGGCCGGCCAGCGAAATGTCGGAGGTCAGGCGGGGTCCCTTGGTCGAAATGGCCTCCTTGGCGATCTGCACCATGATGTTTTGCCCGACCTGAAGATAGTCGCCGATCTTGCCCGTCTTTTCGACGGGCGGTTCGAGCTTCATGCCCTCGACGCGCATTCCCCGCTTGCCGGGCTGCTGCGAAGCGACCAGCTTCTGCAACGAGGGAAACTGGCTTCCCAGGTCGAGGTAGTGGATAAAAGCGTCCTTTTCGTGCCCGATGTTTACGAAGGCCGCGTTGAGCCCGGGCATTATCTTGCGTACTTTCCCGAGGTAGATATCTCCTACCGAGAAACCCGTCTGGCACTGCTCCTTGTTGAGCTCGACAAGCACCTTGTCCTCACACAGCGCAATGGAGATTTCTGTCGGGTTGACGTTAACGATTAATTCTCTGTTCATCTATATCGTGTGTCGCACCCCGGAAACGGGGTTGCGGAATACTGAAACCGGTTAGGCCGCATTTTGGTCTGAAGTGGCGGCGAACTCCAAAGGAAAATATTGTCCGGACACATCGACCGGCAACATGGCGGGTAAGACAATACCCTGTTTTTTCGGCGGCACTGCGTCGCAATGCCTCTGCGGCAGCCTCATAACCTGCGTTGCAAGAGGGCCTGACGTCCGCAAACGGCTATCCGGGGATCTGCATTCCCCCCGGGGATACGGGCCCCGGCCGCAAAAAACCGCAGAAAATAGGTAAAGCTAAAAGAACCCGGGGCTCCTTTAGCTTTATCTATCGTTTAGCACTAAGGTGCTACCCTACTTTTTCTTGTGGCGGTTCTTGCGCAGACGTTTTTTGCGCTTGTGGGTAGCCATCTTGTGACGCTTATGCTTCTTTCCGTTTGGCATAGTCC
>ERZ857955.1733-NODE-1733-length-16173-cov-5.169645_pt1 | contig 16173 bp, 24 predicted proteins | sample MGYA00519956_ERZ857955 | MGnify/ENA primary metagenome ERZ857955 (study PRJEB31778, sample SAMEA3449378) | human gut metagenome | biome: human gut; feature: human-associated habitat; material: faeces | place: United Kingdom | collected 2010/2012 ...
CGCTTTTCGTGTTCGCCGGTCGCGAACAGAACAACAATAGAAAAAATTTAAATTAATAATTTGTTCATATCTAGTTCATATTGTGCACCTATTCATCTCACTTCACTCCCTCATTTTAACTCAAAATTATAACAGGTTAAAAACTAAGTGGGACAAATTTTAATAATAAATTTATCCCACCATTAAATTAAATTTTAATGAAAATTTGTCTGCTCATCCATATTAACATCTGCACTTGTATTTTCCTTTATTAGCTGGTTAAGCTTGCAAACCAAGCTTAAATATAGCTGAGAATAGTTAGCAGGAATAGTAGCATTTTGTAAAATATAGTTTAGAACCATTATTTCATTTTGATTTAAATTATTCATATACCCTCCCTATGCTTGAACGGCGCATTTATTTAAACAGTTTAAAATAAAAGTGTCAAAGTCAATGTCTGTTCCTGCTATATCAACACTAAATTTACTAGCTACTGCCTCCATAAGGCTATTTTTGGGTTTAACTCTAGTACCAACATAAGCAGACAGATAATATAAATCTGGATTACCTAGTGCTTGAGTATTGTTTTTGATAGGTGAAACACCGTTTTCATTAACATATATATACTGATTATCTAGTACAACTGAGTGGGTTATGCCGGTGTTATCCTTGAAACTCAAATTATTGTTAAATACAAATAAGCTGTTGTTTAATGTTTCAACTGCAACGTTACTAAAGTTAATTTGATGTCCGTCTATAGTTATATCATGGTAGTTAAGTGCTATTTGCACGGGGTTTTCAGATCCAGGCTTGAACCATAAATTACCACTGTTACACCACAAGTCATTGTCTTTTCCACTACCCATATAGTTACCCATATTAATTTTACTATTGCCGAGAGAAATAGCTGTAACTTCTGGTTGTTTTTCTGAGATTGAAACGAATGTAGATGGTACACCAATTAGTACACAATCATTATCCGCATATTGCCCGAACTTAATACCATAATTTAGCACCTTATCTATCAATATTCCAGTATGAAAGCAGTTCCAGTTTGAAATATCCGGCGAGCTGTAGTTTCCGTCTACCGGTGTTCCACTTAGCGCTATTCCAAAATTTATATTTTGTCTACCTGTATTAGCGTCCCTATAATTATTTATAAAGACACCTGCCGAGGAATAGAATCCAGATAAATAGTTTAAGTCCCCAAGATCGGGTGTATTTAATTTTAAATTGACTTCCAGACCTACTACAGAAGTGTTGACATCTTCTATAATATTATCATATGTGGGTGTTTCAGAGTAAGCCCATAAACCAGTAATGATAGACCCGTCTCCCGCGTATTGTTCAGCACTTGCAAAACCGGCCATCCCGATTACATTACCACTTAAATTTGTCCCACGTTGCTGAGATAAAATACCTACGTGAGTTCCAACACCGCTGGCTAAACTGTCTACACAAATTCCATCTATTGTATGAGACTGTTGTATAGGATAATTATAGTTTCTAATTGCTTGAATTATTACGGCTGGGTTGTCTGTCTGGTTATCATCGTAAATCCTTAGGTATGAATCATTAAAGTACATTTCAGTTGGTGTAATGTCGTTAGTATAATCTGGTAAATTTTTTCTGTATAGTCCTAGTTTACCAGATAATTTAGTATCAATGTTTCCACCAACTTCTGTATTTTTGTTGCCCACTATTGATGTATCAGTATTCCCGTAGTAATATTCCTGTTTTTCGTTTCCCTTAAAATCAATCGTATTCCTTAATCCGGTATCAACGAATGTATTAGTAGCCCCGTTCTCAATACCCGTCACATAGTTATCATTTCCACTAATACTTAAACACGTTTCACAAGGCACATCACTAATAAAATTGTAAGTGCCGCCGTCACTTGAGATATTAATAACATCGACGCCAGAAACAGCACTAATCTGATTAAACTTGAGACCATTTGCCTGCACAATGCTATTTCCACTAATTCCAGCAGCCCTATAAACAGCATTACCAAACACAACGTCATTAATTTGTAAATGCCCACCAGTACCATTATACACTAACAACTGGTATCCATCCTCAATAATCAGATTATTTAACAGCACGTTTTGTGCAATCATAGAAATAACATTAATGTCATTTACCTGAATACCTGCATTGCCATCCAGTGTTAAATTATAAATACCAGCGTCCGAACCATTGAGCAAAATAAGTGGGTTAGTTGCTCCGCCTCTCAACACCAGCCTAGTTGTATATCTGTCAAAGCCAAATAATGATACGTTACTTTTTAAAGTTAACGACTGTACACTATATGCGCCATACGGCAAATACACGGCACCACCGCCCCGCGCACTTGCATAATCAATACAACCCTGTACAGCCGCCGTATCATCCTGGCTACCATCACCAACAGCCGGTGTAATACCCGATGGTGGGTATTTAACATTAAGAATATAATTTGCTAATATTTCTCGAACTACCTGTTCGATTGCTCCAGAACTAATATATTCTTTAATCATATTAGCAATATATTCCGGCAACATATTGTTATTTGTTATGAGTTTATTAAGCTCATTTATAACTTTTTCCAACAGTTGATAAATACTCAGACTATTGTCATACACCAAAGGTATACAACGCTGTGTCCAGTATTTAACAGTTTTCAATGTCTCAAAATCTGCCATTGAAATAACCTCCTAAAACCATATTGTTAAATACTCCTCTATTATTATCAAAATCATCGTAAATCATCATAAAATTGTCCTCAAACTCTGATACTAGCTGATTGATTAAATTTAAAACTGTTTCTCTGTAGTCGAGTATTAATTGTGCTTGCGATACATTGTCAGATTTTCCGGTGATAGTTCGTTCTCGTATTGTTGTTTGGTTTCTATTTCCATTTTGAGTGTCTGTTGTTTTAGAACTGGAATTGCTTTCATTTTTTGTTGTGCTGTTATCATCACTATCCGTTTCAGTTGTATTATTTCTATCCTCATTGTTATTTATATTTGTTGTTCCATTTGCTGTGGTATTTCCATAATCTTGAGTAGCACCCGACATGTATTTTCCGTCCAAGAAATCGGTTAAATTTCCCTGTGGTGTTCTCAAGTCTTTATGTACCATGTTATTATTTCCAGTGTCAGTATTTGTAGTCGTATTAATTGTTTCTGTGTTTCCAGTATCGTTAGTTTCGGAATGTGAATTGCTGTCAGTATTGATAGTAGAATCTGTGTTATTTGTAACATCCATATTACGATTATTGCTAGTTGTTTCACCTAAATTAACACTTTCATTTTCTGTATAATGCAATGGATTCAGAATGTCATAATCTAAATTGATACTTTTGTATAATTGATTGTATGTATCAGAAACCATATATAAATGCTCAGCAATATAATGCTTCCAAACTCCAACTGTTTCTTGACCAATTTCTCGAAAATAGTAGTGCATGAGAAAAGTCGTTTCAAAATCCGTTTTTAATTCATCTACCAACGGATAATCAAAATTAAAAATATTTTTGTGCGTGTCTCTGCATAACAAAATAGTATTATTTAAATCATCCTCATTATAATCCGGATGATTCATAATATATTGATTTTCACAAATATCTTTAACTTTAGTTGTATAAACTGCCATTTTCTACTACACCTCCATTTCCTGAAAAATCGCGGTCAATGCTACGTATAAAATCATCACTGTAATGTACACTTAATTTCTCAAGGCCCATAGGCTCAGCAAACATAATATTGTATTTATTGCAAATTTGCTGTCTCGCTTTTAATCTTGACTGCCCCTCAGCCCGAACAGATACGCTATTTGAATCTACCTCACCCGTAACAGTACGCTCTGTTTTTGTTGAAAAGAAATTATCAATACCTAAAAAGTTAAAATACTCACTTATCAGCTCTTTTTTAAGTGTTGTTAATTTATCTGCAACATATGTAGCGGATACGTTAAGTGTCTTAATATCATCCAGTTTAAATTTTTTGTCAATCTGGATAAATGGCAAATTCCTGCTAAACTTATCCATAAAATTGACAAATGACAATCTAAACTTATCACTGGCAGACAAAATGACAGGCGTTTTTTGTGCAAATACATTAGTGTCTATTGTTTCCATAATATTGACAAGTCTCTGAGCGTACATAAAAATATCATAAATATCAGGTGTCCTTGTAAAATTATTGTACCCTAAAACACTATCATCTGCCGTCAACGTAGGATGAAATTCTGTTACGGTTACTAAATCGTATTTTGTTGGTGTTTGATAAATATTAAGCGGGCCACTTTGCGCAATCCTTCCACAGAAAAAACCGCTATGTAAATCATCTGCTAACATTGGGTCATATCCGATTGCAACCGCTCCCTGCTCAATCAAGCATATCTCCAAATATCTTGGGTCAATCTCTGCTGGCAACCCCTCCCAAGTGAACATACTTAGCGCGATATTTAATAGCCTATTGTAATAATGCCAAAACAAATAGTTTGTTTTGGCAATATCTGGTTGAAAACTTATAAAACTCATTATCTCACCTCCTTTAAACAGGCGCGTTATTTAAACTATAATTTCCGATATTAGCTCCATTTGTCCACCATGTAATGCCGCCGTCATAAATAGATTTAATCTTGGCAATGTGATTGTATGGGATACCGCCAACAATATTACAACCTATTGTTTTAACATATGTCCAATATGGTCTAGCATGTCTGTTGGGTACTGCAATCCTACGCATTGGGTAGCCAAACATTGTCCAAAAAGCGTCAATCGCCTCTGCCTGGTCTGAATGAATAAAAGCTTGATAAAACTGTGGCCCTTTTGCATTGATTGCAAAAAGAGCGTCCCCATTTTGCTGACCTCTTGCTTGCGGTGGCATTGCTGAGGCGTCATGTTGTTGTGTGAGCAAACTCATGATATTTGCCAAACCGCCTGCCGCCTGTCCGTAGTTACCAGTATAAGCACCTATACCAACAGACGTAAGTCCCATAATCATATTATTGGTTATCTTAGCAGAATTTTGTGCCAAATATGCTTGGTAAGCGTCACTATACCAGCTGCATTGAGGATATCCATCAATTATTATCTTTTCGTTATAGTTTGTATTTGCTACACCATTATAATGACTTGGCCACATGATATTACTGGGATTAGGTGATAAAACTGTGCTAAAATTAAATTCACAATTTTCTGTATCAAAAAACTCGTATCGAAAATTAGCTGCTGTCCCCTCGTTATCTGTCACATACAAAAAATTATATGGATATGTAAATAATTTATTATTTTTTGGAACATATCCATCAATATTAGTCAGACGTTTTGGGCATATGTATGTATCACTTGATGGACTGGAAAACATAAAAATTGATACCACGCTATCTGGGTGCGCTGTTAATTGATTCCCTAGCCAGTCCTCGAACATCCCTGCATTGCTATACCCTTGCGTGAGTTTTAAGCCTGAGTAGATATTTCCATATGTCTGGGGGTCAGTCCCATAGTCGTCATTGATATATGCCGCGTATATTCTGAAATCATTAAAACCAGGAACCGTACCTATTACTTGATATTTATATTCGCCGATTTCAAGATTGTCTTCAAGGATATTATCGCCAGCTACATCCGTCAAACTGTGCTGTCGCTCGATAAAACACTCTCTTAGCGTATAATCAAAATGCCATGTCTGCAATACATCAATCTCAAAATCAATTTCCGTACAGCTATCTGCAATGTATCTAATATCCGTAACAAAACCATAATACCATTTTGTGCTAATACCGGAATTTTGATATGCAATGTAATTTACATTTTGCAACTGAGCATAACTATAGCTACTACTAATTGTATAATTAAAGTCCTTAATCATTGTCATTTCAGTTTCTTCCGACAATACAATCAGCGAGCTGAAATATGCCTGTTGCACACTCTCACTGCTAAAATCAATACTATCCTTATACGTATTATCCAAAGGTACGTTACTCATGTAACGTACCTTGGTAGCAAAAATTGACATTTAAACTCAGCCTCCTGCCGCTGTGACTGTCACTGCTACGTGGTGCGCGGCACCCCATGTCGTTGCCGCGGCCGCCGTTCCACCGCCTCCCTCAATTTCATCCGGCACAAACGCGATATAAATTGTCTGTGCAGAATCCGGGGCAGTAAATTTCAGCACATTATCTAATGCCTCCACGGTATCAAAACTATCCGCTGTAATCTGCTGAGGACTTGTGAATGCTGCCGCCGCGCTCTGCCACCATGTGCCACTTGTCCTGGGCAGTCCCGTAGTCTCCATATCCGATACTGTGATAGTAGCAACCTGACCAGCTGTAACCGATAAAGCAGTTGGGCTATATGTAATACCTGTCACTGTACTGTCTCCTGAAATAAGCATAACCGCGTTCTGGAATGGGCTTGCGCTGTAAAGTTTCCAGTCATGTAATGCATACTGATTCATAAGTGCCATTCCAATTCTGTCCTGAGTTGTCTTAAATTTCTGTGTGTAGCACATAAACCAGTTTCGGTCGCACAAAAATCCTTCCAAATTCTCAAGGTTATCTAATTCATCTTCCGTAAACCTTGCGTAGGTCGAATCATCAGCCATGATTTTATCAAGACGGCTCCACTCCCAATCAGAAAAACCAAATTTGTCAATCAGAACACGGTGTCCTGCAAACTCGATTTTATCCAGGTTAAAAGCAGTTGCCAGCGTGTAAAGAAGCTGGTCGGCGTTAATCTGCGGTGTTACAAACATATACTGGTCTTCTTTGGCGCTAAAGTTCGGAACACCAGCCATTGTATAATCAGCCTTCTGGAAAAGAAAATCATCGGACAGCGCAATGATTTCACGGCGTAAATTCTGAGCATTTTCTTCCGGCGTTGCTCCCGTGGTAACAGAATGTGTTGCAATCTTGCCGTCAAGAGCCAAGCGGCACAACATATATTTAATCATGATATACTGGTCTGTATAGCTGGCTCTGTAGATTGCATTTACCAGTTCTGAAACCATCCTGCTGATTCCGTCAGCAGTGAGAAACGCTCTCTGAAGCATATCTTCCGTGATGGACATGGGGTAATAAAGCTGGCAGTTTAATGTGTGGAAAGCTGATAAAACTTTGGGCTTGTAAAACTTGATAAATTCATCCATTGTCTGTCCGTCTGGCTTGATATGGTAAATATACGGCTCTGCCATATGGATATAAAATTCCTCAACCGTTTCACCATAATCCAGCATTCCACGGTTTACAAAATTCCATGGAAATTCCCACGTTTTAGAACTGTATTCAATCAGCGCGATACGATTAACGATATCTACAAATTCATTTAATCGGGGCTGGAATCCTAAAATCAACTGGCCGATACTCCTGATTGATTCATTGGTATCCTCAGCAAGCGGCACGCCTGCCTGATATTCCGGACTTGCAAGTGCTCTCGCCATGTTCAAATAGCCAGCACTTGTCATTTTTGTATTGCGTTTTACTGGTAACTTTGGCATAATCTTCCTTTCCGTGTCTTATGACACAATCATTAATTTTCTACTGGTGGCATATATTTATTGATAATTTCTTCTTCCGTCAAACCAGCGTCCGGGTCTACATCTGGCTGTGGATCCGGCATGGGGTCTGGTTCATCCGTCACAATCGGGTCATCGGCAGGAGCATTTCCATTAAAAAACCGCTCTCTGTACTGCTTCCGTAAGTTATTATATCGTTCCTCCCAATTTTCAGTAGGTTCCGGCGCTGGTGCTCCATCGTAGCTATCAATTAAATCTGCAATTAGATTCAAGCTTTCTTCATCATCTCCCGGAACTAATTGCTGGATTCTGTTAAGATAATCTTCACGATTCAGTCTTGGCATTTTAATCTCACCCCTTCAATAAATTGTATAAGCATTCTTCACATGTACTTCCTGGAAAGTAACAATCATCAGAAAGCAGACAATAGTCACAATCAACTTCATCATTAATTGTTTTGATAATTTTTTCTAAAACACTTTTATTCACGGTTATTAAATCATTATTTAATGTCATATTATACTCCTAAAACTCGCTTCCACTTTGGTTTCATGTAAATCCACCACTTCCCATTACCCAATTCCGGTGTTGGTGTTGGTTCTGGGCCTGGATCTGGGGGTGGCTCCTCACCCGTGAGCACCGTATACCAATATTCCGCATTTTCGGCACGTGCCGCCTCTGTTGCGCCTGGGTTTTTCGGTCGCTCATAATTATATAGCCATGCTCTGGCTAAATACGCTGGACTTTCTGTTGATTGTTTAAAATCAGCATATGACAAGGGGTAGCTTGTAGTTGCATAATAATCCGCGTATTGGTCAAAAAATAATGTTTGAGCGTAGCCGTCCGATGGATTTCCAGATTTATCGGAAAAATTGGGGGCATAGCCGCTTAAAGCTTGTGCGTTGGGGTCGGATATATATTTGCTGGCTGGTGTAAATTGCACCAGTCCATAACCTATATTTGTCCAAGGAGCACCGGTTGACGCTCCTATATTGTCGCCTTGCCATCTCCAAGGATTATAACCAGATTCCGCGCCCATATTTCCTAACACTCCACAGACCGCGTTAACAGTCCATCCCCTGCTATACAGCGTTCCATAGATGTTATTTGCATTTTCGATTGCTTCATTGCTCGTTCGGTCATAGCTTCCTATTGATTTAGCATACCAAGGCATTTTTGCATGTTCTCCTATTCACGATATACGGCATATCGTTTATTATTTTATTTCTTCCCAAAAAGCATTGTTTAAAATTTCATTGGTACGTACTGCTAATGGTAAAAGTTCGTTTGCGTCTGACTGAATATATACAATTCCATCAATTACTTTAACTGTGATTTTAAGTTTTTCATTTCTCCATGTTCCGTCCTTAAACATTAGTAGTCAACCCTCCCGAATGCAACAACGTATTTATCTGTCAGATAATTGGTTTCCCTGCTGGAAATAGCGTCACTAGTGTTTCCACCGATCCATTGCAGATACCCGGTGTTGTGATTAATTGATTGGACTACTCCAACATGGCTGCAATCTGCATATGTATAGTTATCACTAAAAAATACAAGGTCGCCGCGTTTGGCTTTATATGCACCGCCGCCATAATTTGGCGTACAGTCCAGAAAACCACGCGTATTAAAATGCTCTTTCATTTTATCTACGTTTTCGTATTTTCCTACTTGGTCTGCAATCCCGATGTAATTAGCAAAATAACTCACGGACGTTGCGCACCATGCTGTTTTGCTAACATATCCATAATACCATTCTTGGATTTTTGCTACAATCCCATTGTATTCTTTAGTTCCTTCATAGGCCTCGAAACAATCAGCTAATGTATACAATGCGTTACCTCCCGGATACTCAACCAATTTAACAGATGTTGTTTCCGTGTCAAGTTCAATGTAATATTTCATTAAGTATCACCGTCCAATTTCTCAAGCAGTTTGTTTACGACCATGGTATTATTGTTGATTGCCTCTGTTAATGTAGCCATGTTTTCGTTCTGCTGTCTAGTGTTGGTCACTCTGTCCCAAAACAGCGCACAGCACGCCACGATAGGGAACCCTAATGACCCGATTAGTTGTGTAATGTCTGCTACTGTCATCTAATCACCTCCTTATTAAAAATGCGCCGCTATTTAGCAGTAATAGCGGCGCGGTGCATGGATAATATAGAGCATGATAGGTCACTCGGCTTGTGACCAAGGCGCCGCCTTGAATCGAACAGGATAGAAACGATTAAAGTTTTCTAGGAACCATCCCGGCACCTCCTATTGTGACATAGAGGAGAAAATGTAATAGTAGAAAGTTTGTGTCCAACACCACTTGGGCGGCATGTCTGTGCGACATTTGGGTTACCCGCATAACACTCACTTGCTACTATGGTTATTATATCATTGTTTGCGGTAAAAGTCAATAGCTAATAAATCAAGAGCGGCATTTTTTGCTCCTAAATCTGAAAAAATCAGAACGCCTGCTTCATAAGCCTCTCTAACCATTTCAACCAAATAGGAATTGCGGCGAACAAGAATTGTATTTTCGTTATGATCTTGCGATGATATACATATGCGGAATTTGTATTGTTTGTCAACGTCACGGGTAAAAGCAATTTTGCCCTGTTCAAAATAATCGCGTATTGCATATTCTGTGCCGTCAACGATTAGGGTAAATAGGTATTTAGATTTTCCGGAAGGCTTCATAATAAATTTATCTGTATTGTACATATATTTGGATTCTGTTGAATACTGGAAATAACTATCATCTTTAAAAGCTTTAAATAATGGATTGTTTTCGATTGCCTTTTGAGCAGATTCATTGAGTACAAACTCTGCTACCCACCCTTTACCGCGCATAAAATGTGTATTGGGTTTTAATCGTTTATAAATTCCAAAGTATATAAAATATGGATTCATCAGGGATACTGTATTACCTAACAGATATAATTTCATTGGGCGTGACTGTTTGCCACCTCCACGTGCTACTGCCATGAGTGTACCAATTAACTTACGAGGCTCATCTTTTAAGTAGCGACCATCCTCTAATTGTATTTCATCAAATAGTGCTGTATAGGTCTTCCTAAATACGGGGCTGTATTTTTTGAGTTTATCATATTTAAACATTGTTACTGCAAACCCAAAAGGCATGTTGTCTAAAAACAATTGACAAAACAGACCCTCTGCACATTGCTTTATTGTCATTTTTTCACCATATTCCGGGTATAGCTCTAGTACATCTTCAAACAACATATTAGCTGAGGTTATCTCATTTTTTTCCCGGTATATTAGTAGCATTTCTCTACCATTTTCTTTCCAGTCTTCTAAACCCTCTAGCAATATTGATGTAGTTTTTCCTGCTGATTTATTCCCGGTTATGATATATAAATATGGCTCCTCACCGTCTAAATCTTTTTTCTTATGTAACTCGTCTAATGTGTATACTGTATTTTCCATATATTCTCCTTATAATAAAACAGGAGCGGATTTTTCCGCTCCTTATATGTTAATCAGCAATCTTGATGGATAACCAGTCACCCTGTTTTCCAGGCTTCCAAACTGTCTGGATTTTAATTGGATGTTCGGGCCAGGTTGCTGGGTCTTTCATTTTTGCTACGTTAGCAAAAAACTTTCCTACAAAATCAGATAACGTCTGATAGCTGGTTCCGTTGCTGTCTACGATTGTGGTTACTACGGCAGATTCGCCGGATTTTGTTCTTGTCGTTTCCTCCTGGACGATATAGCAAACATCGATAATTGACCCGTCCGGAACGTCTTTAAGTTTTCCAAGCTGTTTATCGGGTGACATTGTTGCGTTGATGAATTGTTCAAACATATCTTCTTTAAAATTGTTAATCATGATATTCTCCTTTTTTTAGTTTTCTTCTACTACAGTTGAGTTTTCAATGAATGTTTCATCACTCATGTACCTAAGCTCCTGGTCGTAGTGATGGAAAATCGCGTACGTAACTTCCGGGTATTCAGTTTTGAGCACCTTCATCTCATTTTTGGTAATTACCTGTTTACGACCGGGATATGTCTTTTCGCCGATGTAGTTGAGTGAAGCACCCTCTCCTGAATACAAATAAAACACTGAACCTTTGATAATCTGTCTCTGCATGTTTATGCCTCCTTTCTGTTTGATTATAGTTGTATTATAACACTATTGTTTCGAGTTGTCAATAGTTTCTTTTAGTAATTTCAAAATTTCATTTGACACATTTACTAGTCGTATTAATTCATCGATATATTTTAATAATTTCTCATTGTCATTTTCATTATTTGCCGTTTTGGTTATTAATGCACATTTTATAAGTATTTTTCTAATAAGTTGCCCTTTTGTCTTTTTATATAGTTCTTCTAACTCATTCATAGTCCTGTTCCTCTTCAAACATCCAAGATACATTTTCGCCGATTAATTCCCAATATTCATTAGTCACACCTAATTCGTATGTAGTATCAACAATCGCAATATTGGACGCTGTTAAAAATGTATCTCCATCAACTGTTATATAATGTGGTTTCGATTCATTATAATATGCTACTGTTCTTCCCACATTTTGATAGACTTTTCCTATTTTAAAATTTTCAATCTTTCCAACTGCTTTAGCACCTAGCTTTTTATTCATTCCTGCTACTGTGATATGTAGTTTATCATTTTTATCTACATAACAATATTTTTTAGCACCAAGGGTTATAAATTTTTTATAATATCCATCAAAATCCCATATACCAAGATAGTATTTTTTACCGTCTTTTATTGCATATGCTGGTATGTCATTTGTTTCACAATCATGTATCAACTTTTTGTTATATTCCAAAAATGCTTTTATATGTTCCCAGTTTCTAAATTTTACAGAATCAGTATCTTGATATATTTCATCATTTCCAACAATTTTTCTGCCTTGATATAATCGATATCGTGCATTTGCTGTGACAAATATTCCCCATTGATAAGCTAAAAAACTGTTACGTGATTTATAATATTGTGATAAAGCGTCAACGATATCTGGTTTAGTTTCCCCCCATTCTCCTAGATTATATGTAATTTCACTATGTGCAATATCTGTTACCATCATACCATAACCAGAGTTTGTGCGATTTTTACTTTTCATGTATTCATATTCTTTTCCTTTGATTCCTTTTAGCTGGGTTTTTAATGTATAAAAATGTAACATTTTGTTTCGTATCTCATTTGGCAATTTGCCTTTTTTAGATATCATGCATTTATTTATCAATAAGCCACTATAAGTATATGTATCTCTAATAATTTTTAAATCAATATTAGTTAAACATAAAGACACCATTTTAGCTCTAAGCACTCTTCCATTATCGTTGATAATATCACATTTTTGATAACAATGTGCAATATCAATATATGGCATGGGATCGATTGATTCAATGTCAAATATTGTTATATCAAGTACACAACAATAATTATCAATATAATTATCAAGCTGAGATTGATTCTTAATTGACACCCACATAAATTTTGACATTGGATAATCATCTAGTAACATTGCCGCTGGATAGCTTGATTGCAAGTCGAAACTATATACATTTGATAAGATTACATAAGTATAATTGCGGTTTGCGTGTGTGTCCCCACCTCTAAATGCTTTTTTGCATAATATGTATTGGTCTGATGATAATGCTAACTTTTCAAATAAATGACGATATTCTTTATTATTGCAAGCTGACCGGTATTCACGACGCACATATCCAGTATTTGTTAATGGGATTGTTGCAAGTGTATCATCTTGGAGTAGAGTATAAATGCACTCAGCTAGTCCACATACATCATTAAAACAATATGATAATTCTGTATTGGTCATTGGTGTATATGGTGTTCTAAATTTTTTATAATCATATTCATCGACTAATTTGTAGTGTATGCACAATTCAGAATTTTCACAAAATTTGGATAACGACATGTTAGATAAAAAATAACTACATCGATATTCGATACTACGCGTTGTATACTTCATAGGTTTACGCTTAGATTTAGCAAATATGCTAGATGGTTCGAAAAAATCTTTTAAGAACTGAAATTCATATCCTAAATTGTGTACGTAGCATATTAATAACCTTTTTGATGATAGCTGTAACACATTGGTTAGGTTTGTTATAAATTCAATATATTCTTCCCATAGTCTGCCAAATACTACAGCATATTCTTCACTTGCCGGGTCAAATACACAAAATTGCCAGTGATACATGTATCCAATCGGATGTTCTTTTATGTTACCGTGTTCGCCGGGTTTTATTGTCGTTGATTCAATGTCAAAAGTTGTTATAAGATTTAGATATGTTTTGTTTTTCTTGCGTATTGTTGTTGGCATACAAAATTTTTGATATGGGAAATCTTTATAATCATATGCTATTTCTTTAGATGTTTTTTCTGTTCCGTTTACAATAATCGGAACATCTAACTTTATCATCTTAGCATGTCTCCCATTTTAGATAATTGTAAGTTAATAGCCTCGTCATATGTGATACTTGTGTTTAAAAATTCATTATACATTTCTTGTATATCAGCAAGTGAGGCCCCTAGTTCCAACATACTGTCAATATCTTCTATTAATTGGTTACTGTCAACTTGTTGTTTTAAAACCCTAAATTGTTCACTCGATAAAAAATCAAAAAATTCTTTCGGATTTTCAATTCCTAATCCATATTTTTTACGTAGTGTTTCTGTTGTTTTTGTTTGTGCATATCGTATTCCTGTTAATGTGGACGTTTCAGCAGATAAAAAATCTTGCAACATTGCTAATTCTGATTCAATGTTTTGTGCTGTTGCAGTAAATTTTACTCGTCCTAGCCTGCCCAATTCTTTTTTTATACGTGCTACAACACCAAAATTTATACCAGCATTTTCCAAACGTTTAAGGCGTTTATTTGCCATGGATACAATTGGTACAGCAGCCTTTCGAATTAATTCCGGTGATAGCTGGCGTATGATATCAAAATCATAATTTCTCTTTGGTTTTCTAGGCGATTGTGGCATGTGCTCACCTCCTTGTGGAATCTAATACAATTGATAAAGCTAAGGAATGTTTCTGTATCAAATTGCAAGCCTCGTAAATATCATCTGCCGCTTCTATTATGTCATTGGTTGCATAAAATGTAATAGCTTTGCGACATTCCTCGTATGCATAATCTAATTTTCTCATAGTTTCTTTGATTTCTTCTCTTGTCATTTGTTTTTCCTCCACCAATAATTTTCGCATGGTATATCACGTATTTGTTCAGCTATTTTTATTGCTTTTTCTCTACTCTCTAAGTCAACCTCTTCATCTATTATTGAGTTCCAAGATAAACACAAGTCATCGTATAAACCATCTAAACAACTATTTCCATTTAATTTAAACGGACATTTTTTACAAATTAATTCCCTTGGATTGCCTACATGTTTTAGCGCATAACTACATAAAAAACAATTCTTGAATGCTTTTTGCTCACCTAAAACAATTTCTTTTATTCCAGAAATATAAAAACAATATTTATCGTATTTTGTTTTGCACATATATTTTACAATATTACTCCACAATTTTCTATGCTTTTTTACATAAAATTTGAACTCTTTTAACATCTTGTTGTCATATATAATTTTATAATCATCGTAACATGTGATATCATTTCTCCTTAACGCCCGGCAATAACGTTTTAAAGCGTCAAACGCCGTTTTTTGGTCTACGATTCCATCTTGATAAGCTAATAAGCATGTCTTGTATTGATATTCAAGTGCTTCTAAATTTTCAACTACATACTTTCCCATGTTTTTTTCTCCTTTCAATCGAGTATTTGTCGTTTACTATTACAATATGATATTCAATATTGCTGATATCAAAAAAATAAGATGTTACTTTATCGCCGTCAGTATCATTGTAATTTGATACTCTAATGTCATTTATATGTTTTAATATTGGATAATACCCGTACTCATTTAGGAGTACGGATTGTACTATCTTTTTGTGTTCACTGATTGTTTTCTTTAACATTCTCATCCCTCCATGTTTTATCTTCTTTTCCATATATAAGTTCCCAAACTTCTATTAAGGCACACCACCTAGCACGTGCATTTTGAGTTAAAAAATCGTCATCTGCTAAATATTTACTACAGAAATTAAGACATTCCCAAGTTTCTTTCAACTTCTGTTTTAAAACTTCTTTTTCTTTCATTATAATACCTCCATTAGTTTCCATCCGTTTATTGACGTTGTTGTATCCAGATACATTCTTTCAAGTCTCATAATTACATGTCTGTATTCACCATGATATAATATATAATCACACTTATATCTATATTTTCTAGTATCAACTATTCTTTCCTGCATTATTCTCAACTTAAAATTCTTGTTCACCGCTTATACCTCCATTTTTTCGCGTGTTTCTTTCATAATTGTTATAGCTTCTTTTTCAATTCCACTTACTAGCATATTTTTGTATTCTTTTTTAATTATTTCAATATTTACACTACCGCACCAATAATGACCATCAATATAAATGTTATAACGTATTACTGGCATAATTATACTTGTCACTCTCATATCTTTTATCCCTTCCTTTATCTTATGTCTATATTATACATCTATATTATAAAAATGTCAATATTTTTTCAAAAATTTTTTCTATTGTATCATGTATACAAACTCTTATATGATTAATTGTTCATATGTTATAATTTTAACAATATCACCAAAACGCGT
>ERZ857955.1734-NODE-1734-length-16168-cov-4.257618_pt1 | contig 16168 bp, 14 predicted proteins | sample MGYA00519956_ERZ857955 | MGnify/ENA primary metagenome ERZ857955 (study PRJEB31778, sample SAMEA3449378) | human gut metagenome | biome: human gut; feature: human-associated habitat; material: faeces | place: United Kingdom | collected 2010/2012 ...
CGGTATAGGTCTCCTCGGCGCCGTTGAACTTCTCCTTGTCGGTCTTCTGTCCCTTGACCACCGGCATGGCCAGCACATGCTCCATAAAGTCGGCATAGACGTTCAGCATCCGCTGGGTCTCCTCCCGGGCCTCCTCAGCGGTAGCGTGCATGGTATGTCCCTCCTGCCACAGGAACTCCCGGTGGCGGAGGAAGGGACGGGAGGTTTTCTCCCAACGCAGGACCGAACACCACTGGTTATAGAGCTTGGGCAGATCCCGCCAGGAGTGGATGATGTTCTTGTAGTGCTCACAGAACAGGGTCTCAGAGGTGGGCCGGATGCACAGCCGCTCCTCCAGCTTCTCGCTGCCACCGTAAGTCACCCAGGCGCATTCGGGGGCAAACCCCTCCACATGGTCCTTCTCCTTCTGGAGGAGCGACTCGGGAATCAGCATGGGGAGGTATACGTTCTCATGGCCGTATTTTTTGAACTCAGCGTCCATGATGCGCTGGATGTTCTCCCAGATGGCGTATCCGTAAGGCCGGAGGATAAACATCCCCTTCACACTGGAGTAGTCGATGAGCTCAGCCTTTTTGCACACGTCGGTAAACCACTTGGCAAAGTCCACCTCCATGTCGGTGATCTGCTCCACCTGCTTCTTGTCCTGTGCCATTTATCTCAATCCTTTGCAGTTAAAATAGCGATTGTGTAACAGAATGTATTTTATGCACTCCTGCACCAAAAGTCAAGGGTACAGCGCAGCTGAGCCGCATAGAATGGAAAAAAACGCGCAAACTTTCTCTGATGTATTTACGCTGGGCTCTTTGCACCGCAGGGTACTGTCTCTATTTCTGCGGAATCGCAGCGCTCTTCTGTTTGCCCGCTCATGGTCATTCTGTATGTAACGGCAAGGTGGCGATCGGTTTGTTTTCTGTAGGTATTTGGGCCAGAGACGAGGAGCTTTACAAGATACTCTCCTCCAAGACGGCGCAGGCCGAACTGCGGCGGGGACGGCACCCGGCGGAGTTTACCGGCCGCAAGCTGGATCTTCTGGTGGCGGCTCCCGACGCCGTGGGCTGGGCAGGCGCGGGAGCGGTAGATTGCAGCACCGTGCTGATCCACGGAGCGGCAGGCCCTCTGGCCCGGAGCCTGCGCACCGGCTGCGCTGTGAGCTACGGAACCTCTCCCAAAGATACGCTGACCTTCTCCAGTCTGGAGGGCGATCAGATTTGTCTGGCGCTCCAGCGGGAGCTGGTCACCCTGGCAGGGGATATCGTGGAGCGCCAGGAACTGGTCCTCCCCTTTCCCGTCGGGCAGGACCCGCTGCTCTTCCTGTCTGTCGCAGGGACGCTTTTGCTGCTGGGCGTGCCAGCCGAGGCGCTGGACCTGCGGTAAAACTCCGCCCCGGCCTCTGATGTGCGCTCATAGAAAAGTAATTTGATAAACAGACGACTATGGCACCTCTTAGACGGGGTGGGGCAGGACAACGGGTATCCGGTATAAAAACCGGGTACCCGTTCTTTTTGCGCCCGTGACTAAACGCAGCGCTGGCTGTTTTTTGCGGTTGATGTATCGTATAATAAAAATATATTTTTTCTCTAAGCCCGATTGACACAGAGAATACAAAGCGGTTTTTTATAGTAGGGGCAAAGGGGGCAGCGTTATGAACAACAAAATTTTAATTGTAGAAGACGAGGCGAAACTGCGGGAAGTGCTGTGCGACTATTTCAGCAGCAAAGGGGATTTTCCCACCGAAGCCAGCAATGGGGTACAGGCTCTCGATCTGATCGATAAGGCTGCGTTTGATGCGGTTTTGCTCGACATCATGATGCCGGAACTGGACGGCCTCTCCGTATGCCGCGCAGTGCGCAGGACAAATGACATCCCGATTATTTTCCTTACCGCCCTGTCTGATGAAGAAGATAAGCTGCTCGGTTATGAATTGGGCGCAGATGATTATATTACAAAGCCGTTTACGATGTCTGTCCTCTATGCAAAAACGACGGCGCTCATTAAGCGCAATCAGCGCAATATGCTTGCCGGAGACCGCATGGAGGTAAGCGGCATTACGCTTGTGCTCTCCGCCAGAAAAGTGTTTATCGGTAAAAAGGAGATCCTTTTAACGCCAAAAGAATACGCCCTCCTGCGCTGCCTCATGCAGAATAGAAATATGGTCATGAGCAGAGAGCAGCTTTTGGTCAAATGCTGGGGATACGATTACGAAGGCGAGTCCCGGGCGGTCGATACTCATATCAAGCGTCTGAGGGAAAAACTGGGCGAACGCGCCGCCTGCATCAAAACCGTGATTAAAGCTGGATACAGATTGGAGGATTGATGGTGAGAAAGAAACGGATTCGTTCATTGACTGCCCTCAGTGTTCGTCTCGGAGCTCTCATCCTTTGCCTTTGGTTTTTGTGTGCGGCTATCATGACCTATGGAACAGCGCAGTATATTTTTGCCGATCTGGTCAGTGCAGGATTTGACTTTCCGGAATATGCCGGGCGGTGCGGTGGGCTTGAATTTCTCTATATGTATGGAAGCAAGACCGAGCTGCAGGAGCGCAAAAAAATACCCGGCGCCATTGAATACGGCATGCTGGAGTCCCTGGCAAGTGGCGGCGTCACGGTATCTGCTCCTTCGTTTACCGGTTATCCGCCAGAGAACCAGTGGAGCATCTATTGCGATCAATTCGCAACCTGCAGCACAGCAATTACTTTTCTTGATTCCGAGGGAAAGCCGCTTCATCAAAGCGGTGATTTTATCTATTTCCCTTATGTGACGGAGCAGGGATGGAGCCGTGCAGGCAAGACGATGCCCACCGAGGGCTATGGGTGGATCGCTCTGAGTGAGGAAAGCGATGAGCGGTATCGCATTTTTCGTACCGCCTATGCCGAGGCAAACAGTCTTTACGATTATCGCGCACTGCGTCTCACGGGTTATTTTGACGGGAGCCGATTCGAACCGTATGCGCTTGCCGTCATAGACGACAGCGCCTATCATCGCGCACTGGAAGCGTTTGCCCCTGAAGAAACATCGGAGCTTCATGGAGAGGCCGGAGTGTCGGCCTTCGAGGTCTCTGATGACGGAAAGACGGCAACGGTCTCTGCATCAGGGACAAGCCATGTGCCGGAACATACGCTTGGCATGCTTGATAATATGGGTCTGCTGGAGTGGGACGTCCAATTTGATAATGCCTCAGAGGCTGCTTCTGAACTGGATTTGGTTACCATCTATGCCTTGAGCCCTGAGATGGAGTTATACGATAAAGGCAGCCGTGTGCGATACCGTGAGGAGACTCATGAGAGCCTGTTGGACCTGCTGTTGAGCATGGACTACTACCTTGATCAAGGAGCTGCCGTTTTCTATCAAGGAGCCTCTCAGTTCAGCCTTTGGAATCTCATCATCTTCAGTGAGCGAAGCTTTACAGACGATTCTGATTGGGAGCCTGATGAGCCCTACCCTGAGCCGGATTTCACGCTGATGGCAGCGGTGCAGGCAAGCCCTATCCGCATCGCGATCCGCTTTCTGCGAAATGCGTATCTTCTGACGGGACTGCTGGCGATTGCCGGTTTTCTCATGCTGCGCCGCAGCATGAGAAAAAACCTGATACATCCTCTCTGCCAAATCAACCAAGGCATCGCTTCCGGCTGGGTACATTTGCCTGCTCTGCGGGATAACGCGCCAAAGTGGTCTGAGCCCTTTGAATTGAGTGAACATTACAAAATCACACAGAATGAACTGCGTCTCAGCAAAAATGAGATTACCCGCTTGAACACCGCTTTGGAGTATGCCAAAGCCGCCGAACAAAACCGCCGGCAGATGACCTCAAATATTGCCCATGAACTAAAAACGCCTCTGGCCGTTATCCACAGCTATGCGGAAGGCTTAAAAGAGCACATCGCCGAGGACAAGCGGGACAAATATATCGACGTCATTCTTTCAGAGGCGGCGCGAACCGACGGCATGGTCTTGGAAATGCTTGACCTGTCCCGCCTGGAGGCCGGAAAGGTCAAGTTATCCCGAGACGACTTCTCACTCCCTTCGCTTACACGCTCGATCTTTGACAAGTTGGAGCGGGCGGCACAGGCGAAAGAGCTCCAGATCGAATTTCTGTTTCCCGACGATTTTACGATTACGGCAGATGAAGGCCGGATGGCCCAGGTTATCGAAAATTTTGCAACAAACGCCGTCAAATACACCCCTGCTGGCGGGCATATCACAGTGAAGATTCAAAACGGGCGTTCTGACACCCTGTTTTCCATTGAAAATGACAGCGCTCCGCTGTCAAGTGAAGCGCGCAGCAAAATATGGGACACCTTCTACCGGGTGGACGAATCCCGCTCCGGAGGCGGCACCGGTCTTGGCCTTGCCATTGCAAGGAGCATCATAGAACTCCACGGCGGCAGGTGTTCTGTTCGAAACACAAGGTCGGGCGTTGCGTTCGGCTTTACCATTCCACACCCGATGTAACACCGCTCCATACCGGACGGAAGCATGCCTGTCCCGGCGAGGGGCGGAGCAAACAGGAAACGGCATGGCTGTTGCCATGCCGTTTCCACAAAAAGCTGCTATTCTTTTCCTGCGATCCCCAGCCATTGCCGGGGATGTTTCTGCGCGTATTGTTTTAGGATGTGCGGATAATAATGGTAGCCATAAAGGTCCCGCCGGAATAGGCGCCAAACACCTGGAGCGCATCGTCCTTTTCCAGGCCGTTGAAATAGAAGATCTCACCATTGGCCTCACGGAGTTCGGCTCTGGAGGCGTCAACGTTGACCACAGACCCATCAGAAATCTGAAGAATGACCACCTGGTCGGCGGTATTGGTATAGATGACGGTTCCAGTAAGGGCCGTGTTATTCTCCGAGGATTTTTCCACCTCTACGGTAGTTACCTGTCCGCTGACCACTGCCATGGAGATCTGGTCTCCGGGCTTCAGCTCGTAAATAGAGGCGGCCTTGCCTCCCTTAATCACTGAGACGCTGTTGCCAAGCTCATAGCTCTCACTGCCGCCGTTGGACAGCTTGACATCCACCGTCATCCCGCCGCTCTCCATGGTAATGCGGGTAATGGTGGCCGAGACATTGGCGCTCTGAGGAACTGCTTCGATTTCCTCCACAACATTATACCGGACGGTGACCACAACCTCGTCGCCCACTCTCAGCTTGTCAATGGAGCTCTCCTTGTCATCCCGGTAAATAATGGGCAGGTCACTCATATCAATGATATAGGTGACCACGCTCTGATCCTCCAGCGTCACATCAATGGACGTGGTATCAGATCCATATAGGATGGCGGAAATCGTACCCTCGGTCGTGGCAGAGCCGGGGTAGGCATCCAGCATGACCACCTGGTTCCCTGAGACCATCAAGGTAGCAAACCAGCCGCTCTTTACATTGCGGAAAGCGATATCTTTTCCCTCATAAGTAACCAAGGCGCTGTCTGCCACCTCATAAGTGGTGGCCCTGTTGGTGGAGACGTCGGACAGCGTAATGGTCCGGGGGCTGACGGTGGAGGCCACCGTCTTAATTGCTCCCTGAACATAGTTGGACACCGTGTCTACCGCCACTGAGGTGATCTCACCGCTGTCGCTGTCAATTCGCAACGAGACATATTTGCCAACCTGACTGCTGCTCAGGGCACTCACCAGGCCGTTTACTGACACCGGAGTGCCCGTTGGAATGGTATAGCGGGTAATGACGCCGTTAAAACTGGATACCTGAAGCGTCTGTCCGCCTGAGGCGCTCCCCACATCGGTGATGATCCCCTTCTCTTCCTGACCTCCGCCGATGAGTCTGACGCCGGCCAGATGTCCCATCTCATCCACCAGGCAGGTGGCTTCCGTGTACCCGGCATTCAGATCCAGCAACGAGGAGTTCCCCACCTCTCTGCCCACCTGGACCTCGGTAAAGCGGTCAATCGGCAGACGCCTTGTGGTGCCGCTGGATGCGATGGTAATCTCGTCCCTGGTCAGTGCGGACACCGTACCTGTGTAGGTTGTCAGAGACCCGCCCAGGCGTACGGAAGTAGCGGTGCCAGAGGTGTTGAAGTTCACCCGGGCATATTCACCGGTCTTGAGGGACGAGGCCGTGGTAAGCATGTTGTTCTTGTAGATCTGAGCCGAAGCGGGGATTGTAACACTCTTCACGCCGCTGAGTTCGCTGTTCAAGGTGAGCAGGGTCGCGCCGTCGCTTCCGGTATTGACCGCCGAAATAATACCTCCGCTCCACGTATTGCTGGTATAGGCGGGCAGTTCGGTAACGATCCCCCGATCTGCCATGAAGTCCACCGCCCGGCGCAGCATAGTGGCCATTTCGGCCCGGGTCAGAGAGCCCTTGGGCATAAACTGGTTGGACTCATTTCCTTTGATAATGCCATAGCTGTTGAGCAGGTATACGTAAGGGCGCAGCGCTGCGGAAATAGAGGTACTGTCGTCAAAGGTAGTATTATAGGAAGTAAGGCTCTCTGCCAAAGGCTCCAGCTGCATGGCACGGGTCAGGTACATGACCAGCGTCTCCCGGGTAATGGACTTGGAGAGACTTCCTGCATCCTTCAGCGCCTTGAGTTCTGTAGCGGAGATAACGCCTGTCTCCAGACATACCGCCATCTCTTCAGAGGCCCACGAGAGCATATCGGAGGGCAGGAGATCTTCCATTTCATCTGCCCAATCGGCGGCGATCTGGGCCTTGACAGAGGCGGTCAGCCCCGTTGCCCGGGAGCAGAAAAGAAGCGCCTCGCAGTACGTCATTTTATTATCAGGCCGAAAGGACCCGTCGGTATATCCCTTTACCAGGCCCCGATCGGCCACATCCTCCACATCCTCCTTGGACCAGTGGCCGGTCAGATCCGTAAAGTTGGCAGCTCCGGCAGGTATCGTCACCAGCGTCAGAACCACCGCCAGGGTCAGAGCAAGGGCCGCAAATCGTTTCAGTTTCATGAATCGCACCTCCATGTTGCGTAGACCACATTTGTATCCGTACAAATTATAGCGGTTCCCTAGTGAAAAAGCAACCGCATCTTGTTAATTTTGTCAGAGCGCTAATTGCGTCATATGGATCTCACACCTATCAATTTGTGCTTTACAAAGGCAAAATACGGCGATACAATAAATAAAATCCATTATTTTTTTGAGATTGACCTGTACGGTCGGAGGTGTGGTAAATTTATGAAGCAAAACGGAGCTAAGCTTCGTCTCCTCTGCCGCCTTCTTGTTTATCTGCTGGGGCTTTTCCTGCTGGCCATGGGCGTGGCCATCTCTATCAATTCCAACCTGGGTGTTTCTCCAGTTTCCTCGCTGCCCTACATATTCAGCCTCATTCTCAATCTTCCCATGAGCCTGTGTATTGCGGGTGTCTTCGCAGTCTATATCCTGCTGCAGGCACTGATTCTCCGCCGGGCCTTCAGGCCCGTCAGTCTGGTCCAGATTGTATTCTCTTTTGTCTTCGGCTATTTTACAGATCTGGCCAAGTGGATCATCGGTGATTTTGCCATCCCCACCTATGCCGGACGGCTGGCCATGCTGGCTGTCAGCGTTGTGCTGATCGCCATCGGAGTCCACCTGTACGTCAGTGTCAAACTGCTGCCCATGCCGATGGAGGGCCTGTCCCTGGCCATCTCCTCCAAAACCGGGCTCCCCTTTCACAATACAAAAATGATCATCGACTGTCTTGTGGTAGGCGTCGCCATTGCACTGTCCTTTCTCTTTTTGGGCGGCCTGTCGGGTATTCGCGAGGGAACCGTCATCACCGCCGTCGTGGTGGGAAGGGTCATTGGCCTAATCCGGCGCCCGCTGGCTCCCCTGCTTCGGCGTCTGTGCCCGGAGACACCCGTGGAATCTATCCAAAGTACGGAACCGGAACCTCTACCTGACGCCAAACCCGCTGAATAAAACCTTCGGCTCACCCCCTGCGGAGCTCCCTGCTCCGCAGGGGGCTTTTTCAGCCCTTCAGCCATATTTTGTTTAAATTCACAATTGACATTTGGTCCCGCTCTGGTAAAATGCGCTTAAATCATTTTAATTAAATTTATTTAAATAAAATGATTGAAATAACATGTGCTGATTACTGAAATAAAAAGGAGACGATTTACATGTTTGAACAGGTGAAGGCAATTATTGTCGAGACGCTGAACTGCGACGAGTCTCAGGTCACGATGGAGGCCCGGCTGGCTGAGGATCTGGAGGCGGATTCCCTGGATGCTGTCGAGCTGAACATGGCCATTGAGGAGACTCTGGGCATCGCTGTGCCTGACGAGGCTCTGGCTGAGGTCAAAACCGTAGGCGACATTGTCCGCTACCTGGAGGAGCATCAGGGCTAACCCATGGAACTGAAGGATATTTTTGCTCTACTGGACCGGTTTGACCGCTCTCCGGCAGCCGTGCTGGAGTTGGAGATGGACAAAACGCGCCTCCGCTTGGAGAAGGGCGGTGTCTCCCCCTCTGCCGTCCCGACCACCACCCCTGCCCCCGACATGCCCGCCCCCGCTGATTCCGGAACCATCCTCAAGGCCCCGCTGGTGGGGACCTTTTACGCCGCGCCTGCGCCTGGAGAGGACCCTTTCGTCCGGGTTGGCGACACCGTCAAAAAGGGCCAGACAGTCTGTGTGCTGGAGGCCATGAAGATGATGAGTGAGGTGCCCGCTCCCTGCGACTGTGTCATTGAGGAAGTTTTGATGGAAAACGGAGATCTGGCCGCCTTCGGTGCACCGCTGTTCCGCATTAAGGAGCTGTGAGGTTATGTTTAAGCGCGTATTGATCGCCAATCGGGGTGAGATCGCCGTTCGGGTTATCCGGGCCTGCCGGGAGTTGGAGATCGAGACGGTGGCCGTCTACTCCACTGCCGACGAGGGATCCCTTCATGTCCAGATGGCAACCCGCTCGGTATGTATCGGCCCCGCCAGGGCCGCCGACAGCTATCTGAACCAAGAGGCGCTCATCACCGCCGCACGGGCCACCGGGTGCGACGCCATTCACCCCGGCTACGGCTTTCTGTCGGAAAATCCCGACTTCGCCGATCTCTGTGAGCAGAACGGGCTCAAATTCATCGGCCCCTCAGGCTCTGTAATCCGGAGGATGGGGAACAAGGCCGCCGCACGGGCCCTGATGCAGAAAAGCGGCGTACCGGTGGTTCCGGGCTCTGACGGACCGGTCCGCAATGCGAAACAGGCCTCCGCTCTGGCAGAGGCCATCGGTTACCCTGTGCTTATCAAGGCCTCCGCCGGCGGGGGCGGCCGTGGTATGCGCCGGGTTGATCGGGCGGAGGACCTCCCCGCCCTGTTCGATGCCGCCCGCAGCGAGGCCGAGGCCTGCTTCGGCAACGGCGAGGTCTACTTGGAGAAATTGATCCTCAATCCCCGGCATATTGAGTTTCAGATTCTGGCTGACCAGCAGGGAAACATGATTCATCTGGGGGAACGGGACTGCTCCATACAGCGCCGGAACCAGAAGCTTATCGAAGAATCTCCCTCCAAAGCCCTCACGCCTGAACTCCGAGCCAAAATGGGCGCGGCTGCGGTCGCGGCCGCACGGGCGGCCGGATACACCAACGCGGGTACCGTAGAGTTCGTGCTCTCTTCAGAGGGGGCATTCTACTTCATAGAAATGAATACCCGGATTCAGGTGGAGCACCCCGTCACTGAATTTGTCACTGGGGTGGATCTGGTGCGGGAGCAGCTCCGCATAGCGGCGGGGCTCCCCCTCTCTCTCTCTCAGGAGGAGGTGCGTCAGAGCGGCCATGCCATTGAGTGCCGGGTTAACGCCGAGGATCCCCGGCAGGACTTTCTCCCCTGTCCCGGCGACATCGGCTTTCTCCATCTCCCCGGCGGTCCGGGTGTGCGGGTGGACAGCGCCCTCTACTCGGGCTGTACGCTCAGTCCTTACTACGACTCGCTGTGTGCCAAGGTGATCGTCCATGCCCCCACCCGTCTGGAGGCCCTGCGCAAGCTCCGCCGCGCCCTGGAGGAACTGGTCATCGAAGGCTGCCCCACCACAGCGGATCTATGCTACCTCATCTGCTACCACCCCGGCTTTATGACCGGGCGGTATGACACTGGCTTTTTGGACACCCATCTGAATGAGCTGCTGAACTGGGATCGTCAGTAGTGCGGGACTCCCTCTCTCGCCGTATTCGCCTTTTGTAAGGAGAACCTATCATGAACAATCACCTATTTCTACAGCGGCGGGAACGCCTGATGGATCTGAAAAATCTGCGGGAGAACAAATCTACCCGCAGGGCGGTCAAGGCGGTAGCCGGCAAATGCCCCGGCTGTTCGGCCGCTGTGCCGGCGGCCGAACTGGCCAAGAACCTGTATGTCTGTCCCCAGTGCGGCCGGCACCACACCATCGGCGCTTATCTGCGCCTTTCCCTGCTGCTGGATCCGGGCTCCTTCCGGGAGTTGGATGAGCGCCTTGCCTCTCCCAATGTGCTGGACTTTCCCGGTTACGATGACAAGTTGAAAGCGGTCCGCCGCTCTACCGGCCTCACCGAGGCTGCGGTCTCGGCCAGGGGCCGTATTGAGGGCCATGAGTGCGTCATCACTGTGCTGGACAGCCGTTTCCTGATGGGAAGCATGGGCACTGCCGTAGGGGAGAAGGTCACCCGCGCTGTGGAACATGCCCAGAAGTATCAGCTGCCCCTGATTCTTGTCTCTGCCAGCGGCGGAGCCCGGATGCAGGAGGGCATTCTCTCCCTCATGCAGATGGCCAAAACCAGCGCTGCTCTGGAGCGGTTCTCCAAGGCCGGCGGGTTCTGCATCTCGCTCCTCACCCACCCCACCACTGGCGGGGTCACCGCCTCTTTCGCCTCCCTGGGCGATATCACCCTGGCCGAGCCCGGCGCACTTATCGGCTTCGCCGGGCCCAGGGTCATCGAACAGACCATCGGCCAAAAGCTTCCCGAAGGCTTTCAGCGTGCCGAGTATCTGGAGGAGCACGGCTTTGTAGATCAAATTGTCCCCCGGGGCGAACTGCGCGCTGTTCTGGGTAAGCTCCTCATGCTTCACGAGAGGGGGAAACACCGTGGCTGAATACACCGCAGAGCAGCGGGTGGCCCTGGCCCGCCATGCAGGGCGCCCCAATGCGGCTGACTACATCAACCGCCTGTTTACCGACTTTTTCGAATGCCATGGGGATCGGCTGTGCCGGGAGGATCCCAGCATTCTGGGCGGTGTGGCCCTCTATCAGGGCCGTCCCGTCACTGTCCTGGGCCACCGGAAAGGAAAAAATCTGAACGAAAATATCACTTGCAATTTTGGAATGCCCAGCCCGGAGGGCTACCGAAAGGCGCAACGTCTGATGCGGCAGGCTGAAAAGTTTGGCCGGCCTGTCATTACCTTTATTGACACGCCCGGCGCCTACCCCGGCCTGGAGGCAGAGGCCCGCGGCCAGGGAGAGGCCATCGCCTCCACGCTGGCCCTCATGAGCGCCCTCACCGTCCCCACCTTGGCGGTAGTCACCGGCGAAGGCGGCAGCGGAGGCGCGCTGGCTCTGGGCGTTGCCAACACGGTTCTCATGCTGGAGAACGCCGTCTATTCAGTGCTCTCTCCAGAGGGGTTTGCCTCTATTCTTTGGAAAGACGCCTCGCGCAGCGGAGAGGCTGCTGCTATTATGAAGCTGACTGCCTCTGATCTGCTCTCCCTGGGGATCGCCGACGAGATAATACCCGAACCGGAGGGCGGCGCCCATACCGATCCTGAGGCCGTCTATGCCGCCCTGGATCGGGCCCTCTCCACCCATCTGGCCCGACTTTTCAAGCTGCGGGACTGTGCCGAACACCGCTATCGGAAATTCCGGGCTATGGGGAACTTTACCGGGAAGGAGAGCCTATGAGAGGACTACGGATTGTCTCCACGGGCCGCGCCCTGCCTGAGCACGTTGTCACCAACGAAGACATGAGCCGTCAGGTAGACACCAGCGACGAGTGGATTGTCAGCCGCTCCGGCATTCGGGAGCGGCGGTTCTGCACCGGGGAAGAAAACAGTGCCGCCCTGGCTGCCGCGGCTGCCGCGCAGGCCCTGGAGCGCTCCGGCATTGACCCCGGCCAGCTTGCGGCCTGTATTGTGGCCACTGTAAGCCCCCGGTTTGCCACCCCATCCAACGGCTGTGTAGTGCAGCATATGTTGGGTCTTCCTGAGGGGCTTCCCTGCTTTGATATCAGCGTTGGCTGCACCGGCTTTGTGTATGGGCTCCAGATCGCCCGGGGACTGCTCCTCCAGGACAGCTGCCATCCCTACGCCCTGGTGATCGGAGCCGAGGCCTTGAGCCACATTATGGACTTTACCGACCGCTCTACCTGCGTCCTTTTCGGAGACGGGGCGGGCGCCGCGGTGATCTCCCTGGCCGATGGGCCTTACGCCTGTACCCTGGGGGCCAGAGGAGATCCGGACGCCCTCTGGGCCCTGGGTCCCGGAGATACCCCCTCCCATATCCATATGGATGGCAAGGCGGTCTTTCGTTTCGCCGTGGAGGCGGTGCCCCGTGTGGTCCGGGACCTGCTGGAGCAGACCGGGCTGACCGCAGAAGATGTGGACTGGATTGTCCCTCACCAGGCCAACCGCCGCATCGTGGAGAGCGCCGCCCGGCGGCTGGAGCTCCCCATGGACAAGTTCTTTCTCAACCTGGACCGCTACGGCAATACCTCTGCCGCCAGTATCCCCATGGCGCTGGATGAGATGACAGAGCGTGGTCTGCTGGTTCGAGGGCAGAAAATCATCTGCGCCGGTTTCGGCGCAGGACTTACCTGGGGCGGCGTGCTGCTGGAGTGGTAGCGGGACGCCTTGCCATCTCTGTCTGAGGGAACCGGGGCCTTCTCCGGCGATCCTTTCCCCCTCCTCACCGCTGAGTGATGGGCTCCCGCCGTATTGGCGATCCCCAATTCCACTCCGAAAGGATATTGAATGATGAGACTAAACGAGCTTCTGGGGACCGAGTTCCCCTTCATACAGGGCGGCATGGCCAACATTGCCACCGGCGAGTTTGCCGCCGCCGTCTCCAACGCCGGAGCCTTGGGGCTTATCGGTGCGGGCGGCATGACTGTTGACACGCTTCGGGAAAACATTCATAAATGCCGCTCCCTCACTGACCGCCCCTTCGGTGTAAATATCATGCTGATGAACCCTCAGGCCAAGGAGATGGCCGCCCTGGTGGCTGAAGAACAGATACCCGTTATCACCACCGGAGCGGGCAACCCGGCCCCCTTCCTCTCTATGTGGAAAGCGGCCGGCGCCAAGGTCTTCCCTGTGGTAGCAGCCGTGGCTCTGGCCAAGCTGGTAGCCCGGGCGGGGGCCGACGGCGTCATCGCCGAGGGCACCGAGTCCGGCGGCCATGTGGGCGAGCTGACCACCATGGCCCTAGTCCCCCAGGTCTGCGACGCAGTGGATGTGCCCGTCATCGCTGCCGGAGGCATTGCCGACGGCCGGGGGCTGCTGGCCGCCTATGCCCTGGGGGCCAGCGGTGTCCAGCTGGGCACCTGCCTGCTGGCCAGCGAGGAGTGCCCTATCCACCCCAACTATAAGCAGGCCGTCCTCAAGGCCGGCGACCGGGCCACCGCCGTCACCGGCCGCAGCGCGGGAGCCCCCGTCCGTTGCCTTAAGAACAAGATGACCCGCGCCTATCTGGCCAGAGAAAAAGAGGGGGCCACCCTGGAGGAGCTGGAAAAGTTCACTTTAGGCTCTCTGCGCCGGGCTGTCTTTGACGGCGACGTTGACAACGGCAGCCTGATGGCCGGACAAATTGCGGGTATGATCCACGAGATCCGCCCACTGCGGGTCATCTTCGAGGATCTGCAGAACGGGTATCGCGCCCGTCTGGCCGCCGTGAGCGGGGAGGGCTAACCATGAAACTGGCTTTTCTGTATGCCGGTCAGGGCACTCAGCGTGTCGGGATGGGTGCAGATCTCTACGACGCATACCCTGCCTTTCGCGCCGCTTTCGATGCTGCCGCCCTGGACTTTGATCTGAAGCAGCTCTGCTTTCATGGGCCTGAGGAGACGTTGAACCAGACTCAGTACACGCAGCCCTGCATGGTGGCCTATGCCGCCGGCGTGACCGCCGTCCTCTATGAGCGGGGAATCCGCCCCGCCATGGCCGCCGGACTCTCTCTGGGCGAGTACTCCGCCCTCCACGCCGCCGGGGTCTTTGACGCCAGGACCGCCATAGAGCTGGTGGCCTTCCGCGGGAAAGTCATGGCAGAGGCGGTGAAGGACCGCCCCTGCTCCATGGCCGCCATCCTAAAGCTGGACCGTGAGGCCCTGCGCCAGTGCTGCGAGGCCGCCTCCTTCCTGGGGGTAGCCGAAATCGCCAACTACAACTGCCCCGGCCAAATCGTGATAGGCGGAGACGCCGCCGCCGTGGAGCGGACCTGCGAACTGGCCAAGGGGGCCGGAGCCGCCCGCTGTATTCCCCTGAAGGTCAGCGGCCCCTTCCACACCTCCCTCATGGCCCCCGCCGGGGACGCGCTTCGGGCCCGGTTGGCCGCAGTGGACTTCCGGCCTATGGACTTCCCGGTGCTCTTCAACTGCACCGGCGATCTCCTCCAGGCGGGCGAGACCATCCCCGCCTTGCTGGAGCGGCAGGTTCAGAGCAGCGTCTATCTGGAGGACTCCATCCGCGCCATGGAGGCCGCAGGGGTGGACACCATTCTTGAGATCGGGCCAGGCAAGGCCCTCTCCGCCTTTGTAAAAAAGACGGCCAAAGATATCAAAACCCTCTCCGTGGATACCGCGGAGGATCTAGAGGCGGCAGTGTCCGCACTGAAAGGAGCAGCACAATGAGCATGAAGGGACAAACCGCCCTGGTTACCGGCGGCAGCCGGGGAATCGGCCGGGCCATCTGCCTGGAGCTGGCTAAGAACGGAGCCAGTATCGCGGTGAACTACGCCGGGAACGCCCAGGCCGCCGAGGCGGTGGCCGAGGAGTGCCGTGCCCTGGGTGTGGAGGCCATTACCGTCCAGGCCGACGTGGCCGACGCCGGCGCCTGCGCCGCCATGGTGAAAGAGGTCATTGCTAAACTGGGCCGTCTGGATGTGCTGGTATGCAATGCGGGCATCACCCGGGACAACCTGACCCTGATGATGAAGGAGGAGGACTTCGACGCAGTGCTGGACACCAATCTGAAGGGGGCCTTCCACTGCATGAAGGCGGCCTACCGCCCCATGATGAAGCAGAAGTACGGCCGCATCGTAGCCATGAGCAGCGTGGTAGGCCTCCGGGGCAACGCCGGGCAGGCCAACTATGCCGCCAGCAAGGCGGGACTCATCGGCATGTGCAAATCCCTTGCCAAGGAACTGGCCGGACGGAACGTCACCGTCAATCTGGTGGCTCCCGGCTTCATCGACACGGACATGACTGCAGCCCTACCTGAAACGGCACGGGAGGCCCTGCTGGCCTCCATCCCCATGGCCCGGCTGGGCCAGCCCGAGGATGTGGCCCGGGCCGTGGCTTTCTTTGCCCGTGAGGAGTCCGGATATGTCACCGGACAGGTGCTCTGCGTGGACGGGGGAATGGCGGTCTGAGACCGCCGGCAAATTTTATCCCCGCTTTTCCGGCCGGCGCAGCTGTTCAACAGGAGGCGGAACAGGGGCAGGGCCTTTTCAAGCCCAAACGCATCCAAACACTTACAGGCTGCCTTCTCCCTCATGAAAGGGATCCGGAGGGCGGCCCCTACCAAGACAGGAGGAGAACCGACTATGACCAAACGACGCGTCGTCATCACCGGCATGGGGGCGATCACCCCCATCGGCCTGAGCGCCGCCGAGAGCTGGAAGAACGCCAAGGCCGGCGTCTGCGGCATCGGGCCCATCACCCTCTATGACACCGCCGATATGAAGGTAAAACTGGCGGCCGAGGCCCATGGCTTCGCCCCGGAGGACTTTATTGACAAGCGGGAAGCCCGGAAAATGGACCGCTTCACCCAGTTTGCCATGGCCGCCGCCGGAGAGGCCGTGACCCAGAGCGGTCTGGACATGGAGGGAGAGGACCCCTACCGCTGCGGCGTCATCGTCTCCAGCGGCGTGGGCGGCATCGAGATGGCCGAGAGCGAGGAGCTGCGCTGCTCCCAGAAGGGCTTTGACCGGGCCTCCCCCTTCTATATCCCCACCACCATCGCCAACATGGGCGCCGACGCGCCGCGCCTGTTCCGCGCCTTGAAGAGCGTCGATTTCGTGGTGGTGAACGCCCTGTTCATGACGCCAACCGCCATC
>ERZ857955.1744-NODE-1744-length-16086-cov-5.651737_pt1 | contig 16086 bp, 8 predicted proteins | sample MGYA00519956_ERZ857955 | MGnify/ENA primary metagenome ERZ857955 (study PRJEB31778, sample SAMEA3449378) | human gut metagenome | biome: human gut; feature: human-associated habitat; material: faeces | place: United Kingdom | collected 2010/2012 ...
AAAAAAACACAATCTACTTAACAATTTGATTTTTTCATATAGACACAACATCACAGCTTGTAGCTATTTACTCAATTCCTATGGTCTAAATGTTTTTTCATAAACGACTAATCAAAACGATCGTTTCAATCAGTCGTTTGCGAAGATCTGATTTATTTTTGATATATGCAACTTTTACATGATTTTTTTTATTTTTATTTATTTGCTAATCGGGAAGATAGCCTTAATATTCGTAAATCAAGGTGCTATTTTTCAAAGACATCTTTTCTCTCCTAAAAAACGCAAGATTTAAACGATCGTTTTCACTAGTCGTTTTTTAGCGTTATGAAAAAAGACGAGAAACGACTTTCACAAATAAAGTCATGATAATGAAGAAGCTACAGAGAAGAAGTTGAGAAAGAGAAAATGATGTTTGCCTATTTTAAGATGTAAACAGATGTTACATACCCTAGAGGTTTGAAAGAGTAGTGAATTCATTTTGTTAATAGTTTGTGTTTTTTAGTTTATTATACCTTAAATTCTAATTTTGTATGAGAAATGTTGTATCATGGAAGCCATTAGTCTTAGGAGCTTCTTTTCTTCTGTACGGAGCCGGAACAGCTTTTGCTACAGAAACAGATTATTTGTATCCAACATCTAGTACAGGACTTATGAGCGTACAGCAAGATGGACGACAAGTTAACTGTACCATCGTAGACAAATCCGGTCCTATCCTTGGAGCTAACGTAGTCGTAAAAGGAACTACTATTGGAAACATCTCGGACATGGACGGTCGTGCCATAATCGACAATGTGCCTGCAAACGCAGTCTTAGTAGTATCTTATATTGGATACGTAACTCAAGAAGTACATCTTAAAGGAAACCAAACCTCTATCAAGATTACGTTAGTGGAAGATTCTCAAGCCTTGGACGAGGTAGTCGTAACGGGTTATAGTACCCAAGCAAAGAAAGACATCACCGGATCTGTGGCCGTAGTCGCTACGGACGACTTGAAAGAGACGCCGGTATCCAACTTCGCCGAGGCCTTGCAAGGCAAGGCAGCCGGTGTATTCGTACAGGCTGGTGGCGGTCCGTTGGGTGAGACTACGATCCGTATCCGTGGCGTAGGGTCCGTGAATGGTTCCGACCCATTAGTGATCGTGGACGGTGTATCTGGCGTAGATATCGATGCCGTAAACCCGAACGATATTGAGTCCATGCAGATCTTGAAGGATGCCGCCGCCGCCGCTATCTATGGAGCGAAAGGAGCGAATGGCGTTATCATCATCACCACCAAACAAGGAAAGAAAGATGACCGTGTAAAGGTTTCTTACAACGGTTATTTCGGTTTGGCCAAGATGGCTAATAACGGTTATGATCTATTGGACGCATGGGAAGCGATGGAATTCCAAGAAGAAGGTCAACGTAACTTGTTGAAATATCGCGGTTTGACCACGACTCACGCACAATTCGGCTCTATCGGAGCAGATGGTTCGGGCCATTTAACAATGCCTTACGCACTGAAACCTGCTGGTTATAGTAAGGATCAAGTCATTCAAGAGTTTGGTTCAATTGACGCATGGATAAAATCCTATAAGGATGACGGAACAAACACATGGTCTCGTTCCGCTTACTACCAAATGCTGGAGGATGGTTATTCAGAAGAAGAAGCTCGTAAAGGTACAAATTGGTACGACGAGGTAGTACAGACCGGTAAGGTGCAGAACCACGAGATCTCAGTAACAGGTGGTGGCGAGAAGGCTACCTACTCGGTAGGTTTAGGCTACATGAACCGTGAGGGTACGATCAAGGAGTCTTGGTTCCGCCGTTATTCTTTGCGTGCAAATACCAACTTCTTCGTAAACAAGTGGTTCAACATCGGACAAAATACGAATCTCGCCGTAATAGAGAACTCCGGTGAGCGGGGGCGCCAAGGTGACGACAACACATTCGGTAAGACTTTCTCCATCCAACCGTGGGTACCTATTTATACGGTAGGTGGAGACTATGCGGGATCCGTGAACAATGAGGGTGGACGTGCGGAAAGTGCCGTGATGTCTGTTAACCACGGTAAGGATAACCGCCGTCGTTTCTTGCGTGCGCAATCCGCTATCTATGCGGAGATCAAACCATTGGAAAGTATTGGTGAGGACTTGACAATCCGTACGCAGTTCAGTGCCCGCTTAAGTGGCGCTTGGGACTTTTGGATGAACAAGCGTACTATCATGACCAACAAGGAGGGACGTAACAACAACGAGTTCTACGAGAACGCCAGTTATTGGTTAGGCTACCAATGGACGAATACGGCCACTTATAAAAAGACAATCAACGAAGACCACTCAATCGGCGTAGTATTAGGAACAGAAGCTATCCGCGAGGGTTTAGGCCGCGTGATACAGGCCGGCCGTATTGATTACCAGTTCGAGGATGACCCGAACACATGGAAAATCGACAACGGTTCTGCCGCCAACTTACGTAACAGTGGTTACATGCACTCACCCAGCACCATGTTTGGTATCTTCGGACGTGCTGATTACGCTTACCAAGGCAAATACTTGGCTACCGTGACCGTTCGTCGAGACGCATCCTCTCGATTCTCCGAGAAAAACCGTTGGGGTACATTCCCTTCCGTATCTTTGGGATGGCGTATGTCAGACGAGAATTTCATGGAAAAGACTCGTACATGGTTAGACGACTTCAAGTTGCGCGCCGGTTACGGTACGACGGGTAACTCTAATATCGGAGCATACAACTGGGCATTCCGCTACGGCACAGGTAACACGTGGCTCTATAGCATCACCGGTAGTGATACAGACGTAATGACAGGATACGGTGTTACGGCCTTAGGTGATATCGATGCGAAGTGGGAAACTTCTAAGATGGTGAACGTAGGTTTCGATGCGACAGTCTTCGACCAACGCTTAGGCATCAACTTCGACTGGTACCTGAAGAAGACCTCCGATATGTTGATCGATGCGAACTGGTCTGCTTTGGCTGGTAACGCAGACAAGCCTAAAGTAAATATCGGCGACATGGAAAATAAGGGTGTTGACTTGAATTTGACATGGCGCGACAAGGTTGGCGAGGTAGATTACTCGATTGGCGTGAACCTTTCTCACTATAAGAACAAATTGACAGAGATCGGTACGGAAGCCGGTATCTTCGAAGGTACTCGTATCTCCAACATGAATGTCATGATGAAGGGGCATGCGGTTGGTATGTTCCACGGTTATCAGGTGGATGGTATCTACAAGAGCGAGGATGAGGTTCGCAACTATAAGAATGATGCTGGAGGCGCAGTATTACCATACGGTACGGCAGACGCCGCTTCGTTAAATCCGTCTCAATACGTAGGTCAATTCAAGGTGAAAGATGTGAACAACGATGGTAAGATCGACGCAAGTGACCGTACATTCATCGGTAACCCGCATCCGGACTTGACTGGTGGTGTTAACTTAAGCGTAGGCTGGAAAGGTTTCGACTTGAGCACTTACTTGTACTTCTCCGTAGGTAATGACATCTTTGCCATGTATAAATACTATACACACTACGGTTCTTTACAATCTGCTTATTCAAAAGATCGTCGCGACAACTCTTGGAGCCCGGAGAATCCAAACGGAATCTACCCGATGTGGGCAACCGCTACAGGAGAAAGTACGATTGCGGCCAACGAATCTAATTCCAGCTACATAGAGGATGGTTCCTTCTTGCGTATGCAAACATTAACGTTGGGTTATACCTTGCCGAAAGCATGGATGAACAAGATCAAATTCGACAAGATCCGTATCTATGGTCAGATCTCTAACGTATTCACATTGACCGGTTATTCCGGATTGGATCCTCAGGTTCGTACGGATGATGGTTCCGGTAATTCTAAAGACCGTAACATGGGTACAGACTATGGTTCATACGGTATGCCACGTCAATTTATCCTTGGAGTTAATGTTACGTTCTAAAACCAGGAATGAAAATCTGATTATATTAACAATTAAGTAGAACAATAATGAAAAAAATATTTATATATTCCGCAATGGCGGCAGTTCTAGCCTTAGGAAATACGTCTTGTTCGGATTTTCTAGAGGTCAAACCCGCTGGTTCAGTAAGTGAGCAAGATTTCGTGTCAGCGAAAGGGGTAGAGCAATTGGTGACAGGTATGTATGCAAAAATGCACGACAACTCCTATTTCGAGGCAACATTGAGTAACTATGTATATGGCGATGTAATGGGCGGTAGTGCCAATAAGGGCTCCACGTATCAAGACCAACCGGACTTCACAAGTTTGGAGACCTATACGTTTACCACAGACAACGGTTACCTAAACGTGAAATGGAAAAAATGCTATAACGGTGTTTTCGTGGCAAACAACGTAATCAAGTTGGCAGACATGGCCAAAGAAGAAATGTCAACGGTCAATGGAGAGGCGAAAGACAACTATACGGAAACGATCGCACAGGCACGCTTCTTCCGTGCTTTCTGGCATTTCGAGGTTGTAAAATTATTTGGAGCCGCTGTTCCTTACGTGGACGATCTGGCTATGCAAGAGAACGTAAACCCGCAGGTTTCTAATTTAGACGAGAGTGGTAACTACATTTATATTTGGGATAAGATCATCGATGACTTACAATTTGCGTACGACAATCTTCCAGATCGCTGGACTACCGACAAGGGGCGTATAAACAAATGGGCCGCAGGTGCCTTATTGGCAAAAGTAAAAATGTATCAATCTTCTCCATACGATGGAAAGAATGGCTCACAAAACCGTTGGACTGAGGTAAAGAGCCTTTTGGAGGAAGTCATGGCGAACGGTAAAGACAATAACGGCACAAAATATAAATTGGCTGACACATATGAGGAGCTTCACATCGCAGGTGAAGCCGATTGGACTGGCGAGTCTGTATTTGATATCCAAATGGCAATCACTGGTACTGTGGAAGAAACTTCCAGCATCAACGGACCATGGCACATCGGTTTTAACGGTGCGTTAGGTACAGGAGGTTGGGGATTCTATCAGCCCTCCAACGATTTGGTAAACTCACATATCGTTGACGCAAACGGTCTGCCGATGATGGATGGTCAGTATAAAAACAGCCCCGCGCTTACGACGCTAGACGCAAACAACATTCCTCATACGGATCTAACGGTTTACACCGACCCGCGTCTGGATGTTTCAACCGGACGTTTCAATACTCCGTTCTGGGATTGGACAGTTCCTTCATCTTTGGATGGTTGGGTACGTGATTATAGTAATGGTGGCTTGTACCTGAACAAGAAGAACATCCCGCGTAAGGCAGACAAGGGTAGCTTGTCTATCGTAACAGTAACGAACTCTTCTGCGAAGAACTTCCACCTGATCCGTTATGCAGACGTATTACTATGGTACGCCGAGGCATTGATTGAAACAGGCAACCATAAGGAGGCCGGTAAATATATCAATCAAGTCCGTGCCCGTGCCGCCAACGGATATGTAAAGGCTGCCGATCCGAATAATGGTATGGCAGAGACTACATCCCCATACGTATTAGAGGACAAGGTAAACGGAAAGACTCAATCGAATGCCGCGGCTAACTACCGTATCGGCTTATATCCCGATTCTCAATTCGCTTCCAAAGCATCTGCGACGCAAGCGTTACGTTGGGAACGTAAGATTGAGATGGCTCTTGAAGGTCACCGCTGGTATGATTTGGCTCGCTGGGGTATCATCGCCGATGAGTTGAACAGCTACGCTTCTTATGAAAAGAAATTCTTACTGAAATATGCGAATAGCGTTTATAACGCAAAATGGTGCGTATTGCCTATTCCATTGAATGAGATTCAAAAGATGGACGGCCTCTTGGTTCAAAATGAAAATTGGAAATAAACAAGTGGGTTAACATTAATATCGGGTAACCAGGCATGTGATATGTGTGGTTACCCCCTCACAAAAGCGAAAAGCGAATGCTTATTCGCTTTTTTCATTTTAAATACATATCTTTGTTTGACTTTAAATCATAATGAAACGTATACTCTAGCCATGAGATATAAACAAATACTCTTCGGTTTGATACTGTTTGCCATATTAGGGGTTTTCTTGCAAATAACCAGCAAGTTTCATTTCTTTTATATCGAGCAGCTTCAACTATTTCAATTTTCCGGAGACTATCTTGCGGATAAAATCAGTTATCCGGGAGGTTTATCTTCGGTCATCGGGGAATTTTTGACACAATTTTTTATCACCCCTTATCTCGGTCCCTTTATCTTTGCCGCATTGCTCACTGGCATAGGGCTTACCATGAGGGCTGTCGTAAGACAAATCACCCCGGAAAAAGAGTTGTATCTGATTTACTTACTCCCCGTCTTATCCTTATTATTGGCTCAATACGATTTCAATTACTTACTACAAGGAACAGTGGCCTTTTTAATTTGCCTACTTTGTTTGAATGGGTGGATACGGATCAATAACTTTCGATTCCGATTATTTACGGCCCTACTTATCACACCTCTACTTTTCTGGATAGGAGGGCCTATAGCCGGATTATTCACGGTCTGCGCATTCATCAAGGAATTATTCGGCCAATTCAAACAAGGAGTTGTCTTCTTGGTGATCCCCATCGAGTTTACACTCATAGCGACCAGTTGCGTATGGGCGACAGTCATCACCGATTATCATTTCGCGTTCCTACCGGATGCCTATTATCATCCGATCTTACAAGCTCCGAATGTCATATATTTTTCCTGGGTCAGTTTGCCGCTTTCGCTGATCTTCGCATTTACATGGCCTAAAGGCACTTCGAAAAAGAGAGATTGGATAGAGATCTCCGTACAACTTATCATAATTCTCGCACTTTGCAGGTTCGGGATACCAAGATATAATGATCAAAAATCTTATCAACTAAAGGAACTAGATTATTATGCCCGAAACGGACAATGGGATCAAATCATCCGGAACTGCCAAGGTCCGATCAAGAATTACTTATACTTGACTTACCTAAACAACGCCCTTGCTGAGAAAGGCGAGTTAGGAAACCGGATGTTTGCGTTCGATCAACACGGGCCTCAAGGATTATTAGCCTCTTGGAATAAGACTTCTTCCGTATCGACCTTACTTAGCGACGCCTATTTTACGCTTGGAGAAATCGCCTTATCGCAAGAGATGGCATTTGAAGGATATGTCACCGTGATTGGGGCCGGTAATCCCCGGAACCTACAACGTCTAGTCCAAACCAACTTGATTTACGGTACATATCCAATCGCTGAGAAGTACATCGATATATTAGAGAAGACTTACGCTTATCACGACTGGGCAAAACGACATAGGGAATTTCTATATAATGATAAAGCCATAGAAGAAGATCCGGTACTGGGGATTAAACGAAAAGGACTTCCCCTTCGTAACAACCTTTCCGGTGTAAACGGGTTAGAACATGATTTATTGATCCGGGCAGAACAAAACCCGGAGAATCAGATTCCCATCCAATTTGTCGGAGCCATCTATCTTTTATCCAAGGATATGAAATCTTTCCAGACATTCATTGAGAAATATTACGGTACATCTACACTTCCTTCCCTTCCGACGAGTTTCCAAGAAGCGGTTATTTTACTAGCCGAGAAAGACTCGGATTATTGGAGACGGTTCAACGTGTCCGAAAATGTCATCCGGAAATTCACAGGTTACAGGAATCTTGTATTGCAGAACCGGAATAACCCACAGCTACCCCAATTGATAAAAAACTCTTTTGGAGACACCTATTGGTCTTATTACCTTCTTAAATGATTCATTGCCATGAAAAAGCACTATCTATATATTATATGTGTATGTTTTATCGTACTGGGGATATTTTCATGTTCAGACACGGTTCCGGTAAGCAAGGAAACCTCTGAGAAACCGATATTATACCCAGATTACGCAGATGTAACGATACCGAATAATATCGCTCCCCTGAATTTTAAAATACAGAATGCACATACGGAAGCGTTCGCTGTTTTCTGTTTTGAGGAAGTGAAGTTGCAGGTGAAAGAAAAAAAGGGGCAATTCCATATTCCTGCCGCCAACTGGAAAAAGCTACTTAGGAAAGCGACAGGCAAAACGATACAAGTAAAACTTTATGCTAAGGATAAGGAATGGCTGAGCTATCCGGAATTCTCGTTGTTTATCGCACAGGAACCTATGGATTCCTATCTAGCCTACCGTCTGATAGAGCCCGGATATGAACTTTGGAACCAGATGGGTATTTACCAACGGAGCCTGGAAACCTACGAACAAAGTCCCATTATGGAAAATAAACACAGTGGACAAAATTGCATGAATTGCCATTCATTTTGTATGCAAAACCCCAACAAGATGTTATTCCACATGAGAGATAAATACGCCGGGACTTATTTGATAGACGGAGATAAAATAGAGAAATTAAATACGAAAACGGAGCAAACGATTTCCCCCTTGGTTTATCCCTCTTGGCATCCTTCCGGGAAATACGTTGCATTCTCGGTAAACCAAACGAGCCAGAACTTTCATTCCAATGACAAAAACAGGGTCGAGGTTTTCGATAGCCAATCGGATGTAGTGGTGTACGATACCGAGAAACATGAGATCATCAGTACTCCCGCCATTCGTACGAAAGAGGCTTTTGAGACATTCCCTACCTTTTCCCCCGACGGAAGAACGCTTTATTTCTGTACCGCCGAGGCACGTTCGATGCCCCACGAGTATTCGGAGGTAAAGTATAATCTTTGCTCCATAGCGTTTGATCCGGTAACAAGGAGTTTCGCATCAGAGATAGACACATTATATAATGTACGAGAGAATGGGAAAAGTGTCTCTTTTCCCCGTGTCTCTCCCGACGGGAAATTCTTGTTATTCACCTTATCGGGCTACGGGAACTTCTCTATCTGGCATAAAGACGCTGATTTATATATTCTGGATATCGAGAGTGGTTTTTTCCATCCCTTACGAAACGCGAACAGCACAGACACGGAGAGTTATCATTCATGGAGTAGCAACAGCCGGTGGATCGTTTTCAGCAGCCGAAGAATCGACGGATTATATACCCGACCTTATTTCGCCTATATCGACGAGAGCGGAAATGCCTCCAAACCGTTCCTATTACCACAGAAAGATACGGATTTCTATCATCGGTTCATGAAATCATATAACATACCCGAGTTTATCACAGGAAAAGTATCATCTAATATACGGAAAATCAGTAAACTTGCCAAAGGAAGTAAGGGGATTGACGTTACTTATCATAAATAAATCGAATCTGGGAAACATACATAAAGTAAAAAGAACATGAATAACTTAAGCAAAAAGATCACACCTATTCTTCTGCTCTTATTATGCACCAGCCTTCTAGGGTTACATTTACAAACCACTCAAGAAGCAACCTTCTTTTACCGGGAACAACAGCAGATTTTCCTGTTCGATACCGAATATGTATTGAATATACTTAAGACAATTGGAGGATTGGCTACGATTTGCTCCCAATTTATTATACAGTTTTTCAAGGTGCCGCTGATCGGATCGCTGGTGACCGCCTTGATCGGTGGAATCTCCGGTTGGTTATTCTGGCTGACCTTACGAAAGATACATCCGGCATTATATCTTATGCCCTTGGCCTTTCTCCCCATCCTATTCCAATATCTTTACCTAATGAAAGATAGCTATCATTATGAAGGACTGATAGCCATGTTGTTTTGGTCATTGGCGCTTAACGTATATAGTTACAGCGCACGAAGATTTAATTGGACGTACCGTACCTTAATTGGTTGCTTGCTGGCGACCGGATTGTTTTACACGATGGGATCTGTAGCTATATTATTCTCCCTTAGCATCTTACTATTTGATGTATTACAAAAATGCGAACGCTGGTACGCAAGCTTCATCCCGTTGCTGCTGCTACTTATCGTAGGCTCCCTATGTGTCCTAGGAGGCAGTAAACCCGATTATGACTATGTATTTTGGATGAAAGATTACGTAGAGTATTTCATTGAGCTGGAACCATTCTACGGCTTCTCTTGGCAAGTAGCGCTACTCGTTATGCTTCTATTCTTCCTATCACGTTACTTAGATCACATAAAAACCTATTTAAAAGCTTTAGTAGCCGTAGCATTACTTGCCTTATCCGGTATGTATTATACGCAAACGGCTCTTCAACAGAGGAATAAAGATTTCTATACGTTGATGCAAATGTTTCATTACATAGATACCGAGCAATGGGACGCCATAATCTCGTCCGCCGATCTAAACTATAATAACTACTTACACCTGAATTGCTTAAACCTTGCCTTATCCCACAAGGGTGTCATGCAGACTGATTTATTCAAATATCCGCAAAGCGGAATACAATCTTTGGTCTCAAAGTACCAAGCGCATATAGAGGAAAGTTTCCTATTCAGCCAGATATACTACCATGTAGGAATCACGTCCTTGGCATACAATTTCGCTTTTGGTACCTCGGTAGGAATTACATACGGCAGTCCCGTCATGACTAAATTATTAATAAAATCCCATTTGATATACGGACAGTATCCCGCAGCCGAGAAGTTTATATCATTATTGGAAAAGACATGGGCCTATCACGAATGGGCCTCCTCGCAACGAAAGTTCTTATATAATGACCAAGCGGTGGAGAGCGACCCGGAATTAGGTACAAAAAGAAAAAGCCTATCCAGCGACAAAGACCTTTTCGCCAATATAATCGGATTGTTTGATAACCTGATGATTATATTGGAAGAGAATCCCCTGAATAAAGCCGCATTGGATTATACGATCGGTACGTTATTATTATCGAAAGACCTGCCCGCTATAAAAACGTTTGTTGAAAGATTCAGTGGGACGGAAGTACTCCCCGCATTACCCGAACCCTTGCAACAAGCCGTGATCTCTTATGCGGAGCATGATCCGGAATATTGCCGCAAGTATGGGGTAACCGATAAAGTCCTGTCCGAGTTCTCGATATTCAAGCAACGTGTATTGGGACTAAGGCATGCCCGACAAAATGTAGCGACTGGAATAGCCGACTATCAACCTACTTTCTGGTACTATTTGATACTCTCTAAATAAAACACATATGGAAAGACAGACTTACACAAATACAAACCGATATCTTTTCCTTTTTCTCATCGCCTTGATGGTTTCATGCTCCAAAAGCGACGTACAGATCGCCAAGAGTCTAAACAAGGAAATCGCCATTTATCCGGATTACAAGGATGTGACCATCCCTGTGAACATCGCCCCGCTCAATTTCTCTATCGCCGATAGCAGTGAGCACTGCCTTATCATTAAAGGGGAAAAGACTCAACTCCAAGTCTATAGCGATGAGGGGCTCTTTGAGATCCCACAAAAAAGATGGAAAGCCTTATTGAAAGAGAATGCCGGAAACCAAATAGAATTGACCATCGCTAAACGCATACAGGGCGAATGGAACGCCTATACGCCTTTTCATATGGACATCGTAAATGATTCCATTGATAAATATATAGCCTATCGGTTATTAGCCTTGAGCAATGATATGTGGAACAGGATGGGTATCTATCAACGAAACTTGGAAAATTATGACCAAAGCGTGATTTATGAGAATAGCCTAACCGACTATAACTGCGTAAACTGCCACACGTTTTCCTCCGGGAACCCGGATAAAATGATTTTCCATATGCGAGGTAAACACGCCGGTTCCGTACTGATTGATGGAAAGAAAATCACCAAGCTAAATACCAAGACTCCCGAGACCGTCTCAAACTTTGTCTACATGTATTGGCATCCGAATGGTAACTATCTGGCGGCCACCGTATGCGATACCTACCAAAACTTCTTCATCAATAATCCCAATACGCTGGAAGTATTGGATCATAACTCCGATATCGTGATCTACGACGTGAAGAAGAACGAGGTATTCTCTTGCGAAGCGTTAAATTCCAAAGACGCATGGCAAATATTCCCAGCGTTCTCTCCCGACGGGAAGAGCCTCTATTTCAGTTCGACCGCCGCCGTAGATTCTATTTCTAAGAATTTCAGACAAATGACCTACAGCCTATGCCGTGTCGACTTTGACCCGGAAACCCGCACCCTAGGCCAGCAAGTAGATACTTTATACAATGGCCGGGCCAATCACAAAAGCGTATCCTTCCCTAGAATCTCACCGGATGGTAAATATCTGGCTTTTACCCTACAGGAATATGGCGGTTTCGGGGTTTGGCATAAAGACGCTGAATTATATATGATCCGCCTATCCGACGGAAAGACGTACCCGCTGAGCGAGGCGAACAGCGCCGAAGGAGAAAGCTACCATTCATGGAGTCACAACAATCGTTGGCTGGTATTTAGCAGTCGCAGGTTGGATGGATTATACACACGCCCGTTCTTTACCTATATCGATGATAAAGGTACGGCCCATAAACCATTCCTCCTGCCGCAAAAAAATCCCGTAAAATATTATAAAGACCTGTTGTGGACTTACAACCTCCCGGAGTTTATACAAGAAAAGGTCCAAGTAGACACTCATGCCGTGATGGAAACAATGAGAAATACAAAAGGAATCCATGTAAAATAAGAACAATAGCTAGGGTGGGCGAAAGGAGATAAGGATGTCTGTTTGGTTAAATCTACCCACCCTTAGCTATTGATCTGTTTGCTCACTCTTTTATCTTCACCGAGAACAGAAATAGAGCGTTTCAAATCAACGCCCATATTTCCATTTGTTGTATTCATAAAATAAGTACAAACTTTCGGCAATCAGATTTCACTCTTTAGTGAAACAAACATATGTAATCTGCGTTTATAGATTATCAAATGTCTCTTTAAAAACTTGAGACAAAAATAAACTATTTTGATAGAAAAATAGGTCTGTAAATATTCACATTTTATTCACAACACACACCAAAACGTTCATTTATCCTAGGAAGCATCACAATTTAACATTTAACTGCTCCATCATCACTCCGGTCTTCTCCCTTGCCTCCGTCACATCCAAACCACGAGCCAGCAAGACGGCCATACGGCGATGTCCATGAACTTCCGGTTTTCCAAAGAAACGCATCTGCGTATCGGGTTGTTCCAAAACCTTATCCAGATTCCCCAAAGACAACCGGTCACTGTCCCCTTCCACTACAACGGCACGGGAAGCTCCCGCTCCATGAAACACGATATTAGGGATCGGCAAGCCAAGCACCGCACGGGCATGCAAAGCGAATTGAGACAAATCTTGCGTAATCATCGTCACCATTCCGGTATCGTGCGGACGGGGGGAAACCTCGCTGAATATGACATCATCTCCTTTAATGAATAATTCCACGCCGAAAATACCACGTCCGCCTAAAGCCCCGGTGATCTTACCGGCGATCTCACGGGCTTTCGCTTTAGCGGCAAGGCTCATGGCTTGCGGTTGCCAAGACTCCCGGTAATCACCGTCCACCTGAACATGTCCTACGGGTTCCAAGAAAGACGTTCCTCCGATATGCCGAACCGTCAGCTGGGTAATCTCATAGTCGAAATCCACGAAACCTTCCACGATCACCTTACCCGCTCCAGCACGTCCTCCTTCTTGGGCGTACTGCCAAGCACGATCGATATCCTTTTCCTCACGAACCACGCTCTGTCCGTGTCCGCTCGAGCTCATGATCGGCTTCACCACGCAAGGCATACCGATTACCTTCACCGCTTCTTTAAATTCCTCCTCGGTTTCGGCGAAACGATACGGCGAGGTAGGCAAGCCCAGCTCCTCGGCCGCCAAGCGGCGGATTCCCTCACGGTTCATCGTCAGCCAAGTGGCACGGGCGGTAGGAATCACATGGTATCCCTCTTCCTCCAGTTCCATCAAGGTACGGGTAGCGATCGCTTCCACCTCCGGCACGATATAATCCGGTTTCTCTTTCTCGATGATCTCCCGCAAGGCATCGCCATCCAGCATGGAGACCACATAGGAACGATGCGCCACCTGCATGGCCGGAGCGTCCGGATACTTATCCAAGGCGATTACCTCCACGCCATAACGCTGCAACTCTATTACAAACTCTTTCCCCAATTCGCCCGAGCCACAAAGCACGACTTTAGTTGCCGTAGCCGATTTGGGCGTACCAATTGTTACCATAAATCTTTCTGCTATTTGAATTTCGCCGCAAAGTTAAGGGTTTATGCCTGTATAGCCTAAAGCTTTTCCCTTTATCTATTAGGGCAAAGATAAGGTTAGCTTCATCGTCCAACGGCTGGTGGACGATCATGCACCAGTTGGTAGATGATCATGCACCAGCCGTTAGAAGATCATGCATCAGTTGGTGCATGATGAATGTATCCTTATGAATTGGGTAAGACAGCCGCTTGTTTAGCCTAAAATATACAGAGGAAAGGAACAAGGATCTACTTATAATCAAGACCTCTTTGTTAATATTACATAATTATAAGTACCTTGCGATACAAGGTATCTTAGTAAAGCATATATTTGTGACCAAATGATAAAAGTGTTCACCAACAGTGTAACTTATTTAGCAAACTGTACGTCTAATATATAAAGTAACTACATAATATGATGATTCAACTGAAAGGAATAAACAAAACGTACTTTAACGGAGCCCCACTGCACGTTTTGAAAGGTATCGACCTAGATATAGAGAAGGGAGAGATGGTATCCATCATGGGAGCCTCCGGTTCCGGTAAGTCAACCTTATTGAATATCTTAGGGATATTAGATACGTACGACACGGGCACCTATCTATTAAACGGACAGTTGATTCAGAATCTAAGCGAAAGCCGTGCCGCCGAGCTGAGGAACCGTATGATCGGCTTCATCTTCCAATCATTTAACTTAATCTCGTTTAAGAACGCAGTGGAGAACGTAGCTCTCCCACTCTATTACCAAGGCGTAAGCCGGAAGAAGAGAAACGCCATGGCACTGGAATATCTCGACATGGTGGGATTGAAGGATTGGGCGGATCATATGCCGAACGAGATGTCCGGCGGACAGAAGCAACGTGTGGCCATCGCACGTGCCTTGATCGCCAAGCCGCAGATTATATTGGCCGACGAGCCTACCGGGGCATTGGATAGTACCACGACCGTGGAAGTGATGGAACTCCTCCGTAGCGTAAACCAAGAAGGTATGACCATGGTGATCGTTACCCACGAGCCATCCGTGGCGGAAGCTACCGACCGGATTATCCGGGTAAAAGACGGATTGATTGAATACACCGTAAACGAAGAATCGTATGTTTGATTTTGACAATTTTAGGGAAATATGGAGCACGATAAAGAAAAACAAGCTCCGTACCTTCTTGACCGGTTTCGCCGTATCATGGGGGATCTTTATGCTGATTACCCTGTTGGGAGCGGGAAATGGGTTGAGAAACGGCATCATATTCAACTTCCGGAGGTTTTCCGCCAATACCGTGGAGGTTTGGGGGCGCTATACCACCATGCCTTATAAAGGTAACCCCACGAACCGCAGGATCGAGTTCAAGGAAGCGGATCTCAGCGGCATCAAGATGGCATTCCCGGAAATAGAATATTGCTCGGCTACCATTTCGCAAACAGATACCATCTCGTATGGGGAAGAATACATCGTGGGCGACCTGCGGGGCGTATCCGAGGATTACAATTCCATTATATATATTAATGTAGCGAGCCAGAACGGGCGCTTCATCAATAAGATGGATATGAACGCTACACGCAAGGTAATCATACTAAGCCCCCGTATGGCGGAAGTGCTATTCCGTAACGAGGACCCGCTGGGTAAATACGTGAAATGCGGCAATATGATGTATCAAGTTGTTGGTATCTATGATGATGACGACAAGAGTAACAACGCGCCCGCATATATACCGTTTACCGTAGCGCAACAACTTTATAATAAAGGCTTCGGGTTCGGCTCCATTTACTTTACGGTAAACGGGGTCTCCACCGAAGAAGAGTGCAAGGATTTCGAGAACAGGTTCCGGTCGTATATGGCCCGTAAGCACATATTCGACCCGACAGACAAGAACGCAATCGGTATGTGGATGACCGGCAATGAGATCCGTATGTTCAATACGATGACAGACGGTATCTTGCTCTTCATCTGGATCGTAGGTATCAGCACCTTGATGGCTGGTATCGTGGGGGTTAGCAACATCATGTTGATCACCGTACGCGAACGGACCCGGGAG
>ERZ857955.1749-NODE-1749-length-16014-cov-4.819036_pt1 | contig 16014 bp, 11 predicted proteins | sample MGYA00519956_ERZ857955 | MGnify/ENA primary metagenome ERZ857955 (study PRJEB31778, sample SAMEA3449378) | human gut metagenome | biome: human gut; feature: human-associated habitat; material: faeces | place: United Kingdom | collected 2010/2012 ...
GACATCGAGGACGACGGCACCATCTATATCGCCGGGGTGGACAAGGCATCCTGCGACGCCGCCAAAAAGATGATTGAGACCATCGTCTTTGTACCCGAGGTGGGACAGCTCTACTACGGGAAGGTAGTCCGGATCCTCCAGTTTGGCGCCTTTGTGGAACTTGCTCCGGGCAAGGACGGCATGGTCCATATCTCCAAGCTGGCTGATCACCGGGTGGAGAAGGTGGAGGACGTGGTCAATATCGGCGACATGATCTGGGTTAAGGTTACCGATATTGACGAGAAGGGGCGCGTTAACCTCTCCTACAGGGACGCCATCAAGGAAATTAAAGCCAAGAAGGCCGCTGGCGAAGCTGTGAAGTAAAGGAAATAGGAGCGGCTCTCCTGTAATAAGCACCCCGGATGCAGCGTATCTTGCGCGCTGCATCCGGGGTGTTTTTGGCGCTTTGCTACCCTGGCCTGACTGGGCCGGGTTCCGGCGGCACTTGGCTGGACGGGGAAAGCGCCCGTGGAAAGAGCATATTGCCCCCACGGCTATTTTCGTGTATGATAACGAAAGAAAGGAGCCTGATCCTATGAAACGATTGATTTCCGTATTATTGTCCTCTGCACTGCTGTGCGCCCTTCTTCTCCCTGCCGCCGCTGCGGCAGACGCCCCCTCTGCCTGGGCCAATGACGAGGTGTACCGGGCCCTGGAACTGGGCTTCGTGCCTGAGAAGCTCCAGGGGGATTACCAAAAGGAGATTACCCGGGCAGAGTTTGCTGAGATTGCCATTTATTTTTTGGCGGTCCAGTACGGTTATCCCGCCAATGCGAAAGGCGGGGACGGCACCGGCTCTAACTATCAGGTGGAAAACTTTCTTACCGATTATTGTGACAAAAAGAATGACCGGACCGGCAGGCCGTTTGATCTGAAGAGCTATGATCCGGATGGTGTGAATACGACGTTTCACTGGTGGACGGCCTTTACCAGTCAGGAGAAATTCAGCGACGTGGATATGTCGGACACAGAGACCAGGGGATTTGTCAACGCAGCCTATGCCCTGGGCATTGTCAACGGAACCAATGAGAGCGCTACAAGCTTTCATCCCAATGGGGCCATTACCCGGCAGGAGGCCGCAGCTATGCTTCAGCGGACTTATACCTGCTATGCCTCAAATCTCCCCGCCGCCGGCGCCCTGACATTTTCCGACAAAAACAGTGTGGCTGACTGGGCTGCCTCCAGCGTGTCCCTCCTGGCACAGTGGGGGGTGATGCAGGGGAAAGAACAAAATACCTTCGATCCTCTGGGTACCTATACCAGGGAACAGTGTATTGTCACCTTCATGCGCCTGTATGATAGGGCTCCGGAGGGGCGTGCCAAGGGAACCGTAGGTACGCTGTACAGCTACGATGAACAGATTCAGCGTCTGACGCGCCTTGGAACGTATGGGTCCTCCATACTCTACCGGGCCGATGCCCCCACCTGCACGGTCCTCTATGTGGGTTATCTGGGCGGAGTGCAGACCTATACAGCGTTCCGCATTCTTTATAAAGACGGCACCTATCGTACTGTAGATCTGGTGAAGGGGTATGCCAGCGGCTTTTACCTGAATGCAGCCCAAACTGCTGTGAATTTTGTCAATGTGACCGGCGGTTCCATGTCTCTGGATTTGGCCACGGGAGAAATTTCTCAGGGATTTAAGTAATCAGTGCCCCAAAGGGGCAGACTGAAGGAGACGCAGAACCGCTCGGGTAAATGGGGCCGGTCTGCTTCTGACGGCTGGAATAAGAATGGACAGCTTTTCCCTCCCTGCCGGTATGAGCCGAAGAGGAGACGAGAAAAAGGCTGACAGAGGGGAACTGTGCCGCCCACCCTGCGGAGAGAGTGCTTCTGAACCGTTGCCTACAGCGGCGGAGCAATCCATTGTACCAGGAAAGCGGGGCGGGCGCTCTGGACCGAGGTGCCGGCGGATGAACATTTGAGAGGTTAATGCATGTATGAAAAAATTGTCCTCCCCAACGGAGTGCGCATCCTGACTGAGGCTGTTCCGGGAGTGCGCTCGGCCTCCCTGGGGATCTGGGTGGGTACCGGTTCCCGTCATGAGAAGGCGGAAGAGAGCGGAACAGCTCACTTCATTGAACATATGGTTTTTAAGGGGACAGACCGGCGTACGGCTGCCCAGCTTGCCGAGGAGATGGATGCCATCGGAGGGCAGATCAACGCCTTTACAACCAAGGAGTGCACCTGCTTTTATGGACGGGTACTGGATACCCATCTGCCCAAATGCGCCGACATCCTATGCGATATGCTCTTTCATTCCCGCTTTGATGAAGGGGACGTCCACACTGAGCGGGGCGTTATTCTGGAGGAAATCGGCATGTATGAGGATAATCCGGAGGATCTAAGTGCCGAGCGCCTGACCGCGGCTATCTATAAGGGTTCCGCGCTGGCAAGACCAATTCTGGGGCGGCCGGCCACTCTGGAGCGGATGACGGGAGAACACCTCCGGTCCTATATGCAGGCTCACTATACCCCGGGTAGTATTGTTGTGGCGCTGGCAGGCAGTTTCCGGCAGCGGGATGTAGATGCCCTGAGGGAGAGCTTTGGCATGCTGAAAGGAGGCGGAGCCGAGAAGATCCGGTCTGCGGTCTACCGCCCGGCGTTTACAGTCAAGAAAAAGGCTCTGGAGCAGAATCACCTGACGCTGGCATTCCCAAGCATTCCTTATGGGGATGATCGCCGCTTCGCCCTTCAGCTTCTCTCCACCATTCTGGGCAGCGGTATGTCTTCCCGGCTGTGGCAGGAGGTGCGGGAGAAAAGAGGGCTGTGCTATTCCATCTATTCCTATGGTGCAGGACATACGGAGACGGGACTTTTTGCCATCTATACCGCTTTGGGGCGGGAGACTGAAGCAGAGGCCCTTGCTGCCATTGCGGCCGCGGTGCGTGAGTTTGCATCGGGAGGTGTGACGCAGGCGGAGTTGGATCGTGCGAGGGAGCAGTCGAAAGCAAATGTAATTCTGGGGCTGGAGTCTACCCAATCACATATGAGCGAGCTGGGGCGCGGAGAGCTCCTGCAGGGAAGGGTTATGAATGCCGACGAGATTATTGAAGCCTATGACGCTGTGACCACAGAAGATGTGCGGAAGCTGGCCGGAGAGATGTTTGACTTTGAGAAGGCTGCCCTCTCTGCGGTGGGACGGGTACGGATCGCAGAGGAATACAAAGCGCTTTTATCGTGAGAATGGGACTACTGCCTCCAAAGGAATGTATTTAATTGACAAAATTGGCGGAAAAAATGGCCTTTATTTGTGATAAAAAACGGAATAATTCGACCTGTTTAAAGAAGATCTGCAGAAATGCAGATCTTCTTTGTGCTCATAAGACAAAGCGGCGGGGGTGTTTCTATAAAAGAAATGACAAAATAGACAAAATGGGATTGACGCAGACAAAAATTACGAGTATGATAAACATGCCGCAATTATACCGGTAAGATTGTGAAAACATCCGAACTGGGGGCGGAAAAAATTGAGCTGGGAGGAATCAATCAAACATGAAAAAGCGTCTGTCACTTCTCTTATGCATCGTAATGGTACTGGCAATGATTGTTCCCGCGGCAGCTGCCGCAAACACAGCGCAGCCCACACAGGATGCCGTCACGGTTGACGGCAGCAAGGTAGCGGTGGCGGGCTATAAGATCAGTGACAACAACTATTTTAAGCTTCGTGATTTAGCTGCGGCAGTCGCCGGAACTGCATATCAGTTTGATGTGGCATTTGACGCGGCGGCCAGCCGTGTGGACATTACAACTGGCAAGGCATACACCCCTGTGGGCGGTGAGTTGTCCGGAACGGCGGCGGCCAGCCCGGCGGCCGAGAGCGCGTGGAGCCTCTATGTGGACGGTGAGAAGGCCGACGTAAGCGTCTACGCCATTGGCGGAAATAACTACTATAAGCTGCGCGATATCGGCGCTCTGGCCGGGTTTGGCGTAGGCTACAACGAGTACTCCAAGACGGCCCGCATCATTACGGAGAAGGAGATCGCCGATGGCGTTCACGTTGATGCCGATCCCGCGTCTCCTACCGGCTATACCGTCACATTTGTCTTAACTGACAACGGATATCAGAGTGTGAAGCTCAACGGCAATTTCACCTTTGTGCCCGTTATTACCGAGGAAACCGACTATGACAACGAGTACATCCCCCAGATGGATGACAAGGGCATGGCCATCAAGGGCGAAGACGGCAAGAGCGTCGTTGAAGTAGGCCGCTCCCTTGCGGAAGAAAAGGAAAATATCAAGGCGGATACACTGCTTGTAGACGACAAGGAACTGCCCGTCATTTATACCGCCTATGAGTGGTCCAAGTCTGTCCAGTACGGAGGCGTCACGACCACGCTGGACCACTGGACCAGCACGGTGGACTTTGAGATGGAGCGGGACACGCTCACCGGAAAGTGGACGATCAGCATGCCTCTTCCCTCCGGCGCGTACAGCTATACTTATCAAGTCACCACCAATGAGGGCGAGAGCAAGAGCATTCTGGATCCTGTCAATCAGGAACAGTGGTACACCAAGTCGGTGCCTACTGAGGAGGACAAGGGCTTCGAGGGCACTAACCAGGGCTACCGTCAGGCATTTGCCACACTGACGGAGAAGTATGGCAGCTATGCCTACGTTCCCTTTGATGCGGAGAAGCAAGTCTATGACTGGGACTTTTTGCACCCCGTGAGCGATAAGGTCTGCGAAGGTACCCGCCTTGCTGATGTGGAGTATAAGACTCCCACGAATACAGAGACCTCCCCCGAGGTCGCCCAGGCATACAAAGATGGACTATCAGATGCAACCGGGCTGGTGGATTTCATCAACGACACCGGCTACCTGGGGATTTATCTGCCCAAGGGCTATGACGCCAAGCGCGCCGAGCCCTACAAGGTCGTCTACTGGGCCCACGGCGGCCGCGGCGCCCAGGACCTGCCGAAGGATCTTATCCGCGTGGCCGACAACGCCATGGAGGACGGCGTAGAGGACTTTATCATCGTCACCTTTAACTGCTATGCCTCCGCTACCGACAAGGCCTGGCCCTCCTGGTTTGACTGGAAGGTGCTGGTGAATCTGACCCAGAACATTATTCCCTTTATGGAAGAGAACTACAATGTGGTGAAGGATGAGAGCGGACGGGCCATCTGCGGCTTCTCTGCCGGCGGCGCTGTGTCTCACTACGCCCTGCTGTATTACTCCGATTGGTTTGACTACTTTGGCATCTGGGGCTGCGGCGAATCCACCACGGTTCCCGGCGACTTTAACGCCTATGTCAACTACATTAAGAGCTATGAGGACTACAAGGACAAGGGCCTGGAGGATGAGACCGTTCTAATCGGCGCTGGTTCTTACGACGTGGCCCGCGCCGGCGGCTATACGGTGGATGGAACCAAGGATGCTGTCCAGACCATTCGCTATGACCATACCTACAGGGCGTATATGGGCCTGCGCGACGTGGTGGGGATTGAAAATCTCCAGTGGATCAACGGGCACAGCAACCACGACGGCGTCACCAGCAACTGGGCTGCAAACTTGTTTTTTCGCGACTATCTTTGGAAATAAGGAAAAACAGGTGACACTGGAGAGCGAGACAGCCGGCGTCGATACCTCTTATCTTGCGCCGGCAGGCGGCTACGGCCGGAAGACGGAAAAGGCGGGAACGGTGGAGGCTTTTACCTACAACACCGTGAACTATGCCGCCGGCGGCACTGAGCCGGTGACCAAGACCTGCTATGTCTATCTGCCCTATGGCTATGATGCGGATAAGCAGTATGATGTCATGTACTACATGCACGGCGCAGGAGGTACGGCGGCCAGCCTTTTTGGGGGCGCCGGACAGACCAGCGAGGCCTCTGTTATGCTGGATAATATGATTGAACGGGGTAAATGCAAGCCGGTAATGGTCGTATGTGTGTCCTATTTCGAGGGCCCCGAAAAGGGGGAAGATGTCATTGGCTACGACGCGGCAATTGCCCGGCAGGAGGTTTTTTACCAAGAGCTCATCAATGATGTGATCCCCGCCGTGGAGGGCCACTACAGTACCTATGCCAAGACGACGGATAAGGACGGCATTATTGCCTCGCGCGATCACCGGGCCATGGGCGGATACTCCGCCGGCGGCGGTGTTACATGGTACGCCTTCGACCATATTCTGGAGTACTGTAAGTGGTACCTGGACTTCAGCGGCACCTACAAGGCCTCTGAAAACGGGAAAAATGCCACGCCGGAGGAGATTGCAGGACATCTGGAGGACACCATCGGCGCTTTCCTTGCCAAGGGCTACAAGAAGAATGACTTTTACATCTATATGACCGTAGGCAATGAGACGGACAAGAATCATGAAAAGATTGTCTCAACCTTCGAAGCTATGATGGAGGCCAATCAGACATCTCAGACATATTCCTATGGCAAAGACCCCGCACAGAACAACCTTTATTTCTGTATTTCCGATCACGACCACTCTGCCGCAGCTGAGGTCCCCCACCTCTATAATGCGCTGCTGGTCGCATTCCAGTAAGCAGAGCTATAACGAACACTCCGCCGGCACACGATAGCCGTGTGCCGGCGGAGTGTTTTCCGTTATTCCAAAACGAGCTGCTCGCCCTGTCCGCACTGGGAGAGCATCCAGCCGATCCAACCCCGAACTGTGGAGGAGCGGCGGATCCGGGTGGTCTCGTTCAGAGGAAGATTCTCTTCCAGCATATAGCGGACGATTTGGTTCTGATTGGGTATCCTGCCGCAGTTCAGGGCAGAGGCGAAGGCGCGGCGGAAGACGGGGCGCTTCAGGATGACCTCCATCAGCCCCAGATACTTTTCGCGGTAGGGCAGGGCCAGGATTCTCCGCGCATCAGAGGTCAGACGGCAGCCTGGATTTCCCTCACCGTCCTGAAATCGTTCAACCAGCCCCAGATACTGGCATGCTGTCACGTAGTAATCGGTCTGCCGGGGGTCAAACTCGTATTTCAAGGTGATCTCATCCCGAGTCAGATCCTGCTCCCAGAGGACGCCCAACAAATCCACGACCCGGGTAAAGGAGTTGGCCTGGGGAAAGGGGACGGGGGGCTCGGCGCCGGAGGCGGTGCGGCGGAGCAGGCCGGCGGCATCTTCCAGTGTAATCCCGCGGTCGGCAAAGGTATAGGCGGTGTGGGAGACCAGCGTCAGGGAGTTATAGTCCCCGTCGTCGGCAAAGCGGTAAAGGAAAGCGTGAAACACGTCGTTGGAGCAGGCCAGAAACAGAGGGAGAACTGGCTTGCGGATTTTGCCTTTCCAAAGCCGGTACGGGTAGTACAGCTGACGGATCAGCAGTTCTTCGGATGCCATATTTTTACACTCGCACAGCAGGAAGGCGTCTGCGCTCTCATATCCAGCATCTACCTCTACCTGGGCGTTGTGTACTGTGAGGGCGTAGGAGCAATTTCGGTCCCGAATATTTTCGATCTGAAAGGAAAAACTGCCGGAGGCCATCCTGCCGTTGACAGTATAGGCACAGCGAGCGCCCAGCAGGTCGTCAAAAAGTCCGCCGTGATAGCAGTAGAGCAGTGCGGCGGCCTCACTGTAGAGGTCGGAGCCATTTAAAGTCTCCAGATCAGGCGCGGGTAGCACTCTGGGACGGACTGCGCCGTATTCTACCGTTCGGTGGGTGCGGAAGGGCGCAATGACATAACTTCCCCGGGAAATAGGCAGGATGGAGAGCTGATGCGCCCGAAAGATCCGGGGGAGCTGGGCAGAACGGTCAAATTTGGCCATCAGCCGGGCCTCCTTCACCTCGTTGATGGCGGAGGAGGTAATGGAAAAGATTCCGTCGGCGTCAATGTGCTCCAGGATGCGATGGCGCGCAAAGAGTTTTTCCCATGCATCGTCAATGCCGATGGGGCGGGGCATTTTGCATCACCTACCAGTTCCAGATCAAAACCTCATTGACGGCCCCCCGCTGCGTTGCGTCTGAGTTGATGGCGCGGCGGGCCTGAATGGTGTCGATGTGATATCCGTCATAGAGGTGTCGGATGAACGCTGTGTCGGAATTGCTCAGTAGACAGGGGACGCCGCGCCGGGTCAGGGCGGCAAAGGTGTCCCGCAGGCGGCGCTGCTCCGTCTCGCCGAAGGTGTTCGCCTGATAGCTGGTAAAATTGGCGTTGTCAGGGCTGTGGTAAGGAGGGTCGAAGTAGACGAAGGAATCCCGCCGTGCGCCCCGGACGGCAGCTGCAAAATCCCCGCTGCGCAGCGTGATGTTATTCCTGCGCAGATAGTCCCCTACAGAGCGGAGAACGTCAGCCTCACAGATGGCGGGGTTGACATAGCGGCCATAGGGCACATTGAACCAGCCCTGGTTGTTCACCCGGTGAAGACCGTTAAAACAGGTTTTGTTCAGATAGATAAGCCGGGCCGCTTTCACAGCGGCGGGAAGAGCCTCAAAGCCGGAGTCGCGATCCATCCCCCGAATCTGATAGTAGTATTCCTGGCAGTGGTACTCCCTGTGTTCCTCCAGCAGGGCAATGACCTCTTCGCAGCTCTGCTTCAGAGCCTGGTAAGTCTGAATTAGCTGCTGGTTGGCGTCGTTTACCACGGCGCGCCGGGGTGAAAGGCTGAAGAGGAGTGCACCTGCACCCAGAAAGGGCTCGTAATAACGCAGGGTTTGCCAGTTGGCGGGAAGATGTGCGCGCAGGACAGGAAGAAGCTGCCGTTTTCCTCCGGCCCATTTGAGAAAGGGGCGGGGAGGGGTTGTTAAAATCGGTCTTGGCATGGGTCACAGCCTCTGCTTTCTGAGGAGTCGGATATCCTCGCCGTAAAAAGGCAGTACCCGGTATTCCCCCTCCAGCCGGGAGGCGGTCTGGGGAGAATACCGGCGGCGCACTTCATCCATGGACAGGTTGGAGGAGATGACGGTACGCCGGTCGGCCATAAGCCGGGCATTGACCAGGGTATACAGAGCGGACTGGACAAAAGGAGTGGTCATCTCGCTGCCCAGGTCGTCCAGGATCAGCAGGTCGCAGTTCAAATACCGCCGGGTCTCTCCGCGGGCCTCGCGCCCCTCCTCGGTATCGCGGGAAAATTTCTGCTCCTCAAACTTGGACAGCACATTCACTGCCGTATCATAGACGACGGAAAAACCGTTTTCCGATACGGTGCGGGCGATACAGGCGGAGAGAAAGGTTTTTCCCAGGCCGGGGGCCCCGGTCAGAAAAAGATTTTTGAAATAGAAACGGCCAAACTTCCGGGCGTAATTCAGACAGACCTCATGAATAAACTCCATGTTTTCTCTGGGGGAGATTGGCTCTCCCGGCCAGGGGCGGTCGCTGTAAAAATCAAAGGAGAAGGTGTCGAAGGACTGCTCCCCCAGGTCCAGAAGCTTAGAGAGCTCCGCGATCTGCTCTTGGGTGCACAGGATTTTCAGACAGTCGCACATTGTGGCGCCAATCCACCCGCTGTCCCTGCACTTGGGGCAGGAGGGGCGATCGTCCAGAGCGTCGGCGCTGTAGCCGCTGCGCACCAGCAGATCGGCGCGCTCGGCCTGGAGGGACAGGTTTTTGTCTTTGATCACTCCGATAGCGGGTACGGGATCAGTCCCCTCCCGCAGTGAGGCGGAAATGATGTCCACAATGGTCCGGCGAAGCTGCCGGTCGATCTCGGCCAGACGGGGGATTTTTCGGTAGATCTCTTCCCGGCGGCGCTCCAGCGCCTCCGCACGGCTGGTGCGCGCCGCCTCGAGCCGCTGGCTTGCGCGCCGGAGTACGGCGGCCTCATACGCCATCGTCTTTTCCCCCTTCCGATTCCTTTTGCTGCCTCATAAAGGCGCGCATTCGCTCCAGATCCTCCCGGACCCTCCGCTCGGCCTCGCCTGGAACGGAGGACGGGCGGGACCGTTGAGGGGATGGAGGCATGCGCTTTGTATCCCCTGCGGCAATTTCTTCAGGGGTATGGAGTCCCTTCTGGTGCCAGCTTTTCAGAATAGAGTTCATATAATTCCAGTTCATGTTCTGTTTCTGGAACAGCGTCTTCTCATAGGCGAGCCGTATGGCCTCGTCACTAAAGCCCATTTCCAGCCAACCCTCCAGATAGGGCTGCTCCTGAGTGGTTGCGGCCCGCCCGGTTACCCCCACCAGGGCCAGTAGCCGCCCCTCGCTTGAGCGGAGGCGGGCCTGACGGCACAAGAAGTCTTCAGCGGCTTCCACAGTATCAATTCCCCGCCGCTTCCAGGCAAAGCCCTGCCGGCTGATGGAGGAAAGCCTGGGAAACCGGCCGGGGCCGTATTTTCGCTCATATTCCTCGCTGCACCAACGTACCAATAGAAGGATGACTTCAGGCGGGAGTCCCAGATAATCATATAAGGTATACAGGGTCTTCAGATCGGCGGTGGAGAGAACCTTTCCCAGCCGCCGCTGAACTTCCTGTACCAGGCCTGGGAAATAGGAAGTTTGCGTTTCCAACTCCCTGGATATATCGGCGGCAGTATATTCGGGCGGAGCATCAGGCTCCGGCGGGGCGGGAGAGGCCGGGCCTGCCGCGGCCTCCTGCAGCAGGCCCAGCTTTACCAGTGTTTCCAGGGCGCCTTTTAATTGAGGAATATCCCATTTCAGGGCGGAGCGGGCCGCAGACCAGATATCCTGCTGCCCGGAGCGGAGAAGCTGGAGATAAAGGAGGGCGGCGTCCCCGTTTCCCGCCTCCACCAGCCGTTGGGCAGCGGCAGCGGAAAGAGCCAGGACCGAGCCTGGCAGCAATGTATTGTCTTGCAAAGGGGCAAGCCTCCTTTTTTATGCCTCCTGGTGCCGGGGTGCGCCGTGGGCGCAGCTCCTTGCAGAGATCGCCGTTTTGGCGGTGACAATCGCTAAGCAAAACTATTGTACCACAGAACCGGGGGTGGTGGGAACAGGGAATCGAAAATTGCCGAAGCAGAAATTTGCACAGAAAAAGTAAACTATAAAGTATAATTACGTATCCGATTTGGAGAATTTTTACACAAAAGTTTGTACAAGTTGTCAAAATGTTAACAAAAACTTATTTAAGGCTTGCAAGCGCAGCTTCTATAGTAGTATTATGATTCAGCTGATGATACATAGGATGTGTGGTTATGTATCGATCAGAGTTTCCGGCAGGGCCGCCCCTCTGCGGTCGCCGCCGGGATGAGTAAGGGAGCGGAAATCGGAAGACAAAAAGGGAGTGAGAGTTTTGGCGTTAGCAGTTGCAATTATTTATTTTATTATTATCATTGTCCTGTCTATCTGGTATTCCAGAAAGAACGTCAAGAATGCGGAAGACTTCACCAAGGCCGGTCAGGGTATGGGCTGGCTTATGGTAACCTTCAGCTTCGTGCTGGTACCCCTGGGCTCAGGGCATACCCTGAGCCTGTGGCAGCAGGCCGCCGCTGGCATCAATGGCGGCATCGGCGCCTCCGCCGTGTGGTGGGCTGTGGGCGCGGGATGTATCTTCCTGCCCATCATGATGCTCTGGCTGGGCCCCTGGGTCCGCGAGAGCCGCCTGGGCACCATGCCTGAGATTCTGGAGAAGATGTTCGGCCGGGGTCTGGGCAGTGTCCACGCCGCTTTCCAGACTATGACCTGGACCGGCATTGGCATCTCCGAGACCATCGCCACCGGCACCGCCATCTACGGCCTGACCGGCGGCGCCATCCCCCTGCGCCCCACCTGCGTGGTTATCGCCCTGGTGCTCATGCTGGTGTACGTCCTCTTCGGCGGCGTACTTCAGATGGCTTGGCTGAACGTCATCAACTCCATCGTGCTCATCGGCGGTTCTTACCTGGCCTTGGGCATGATCGGCGTGTGGCTGGCCGCCAATATGGGCGGCTGGGAAGGCATCATGGAGATCTATACACAGGCCGGGATGGCCAGCAAGCTGGCCAACTTCGAGCTGGGCAACCCGGATGTGTGGTTCAACGTCATCATCCCGGTGGTTGTGCTGCACACCTGTGCCGGCGCCGTGTCCCAGTGTATGAACACCACCTTCTTTGCGGCCAAGGACAACCAGGCCTGCCGCAAGGGCGTCTTCCTGGGCGCCGGCATCAACGTGATGTCCTGCGTGCCCTGGGTCATCATGGCCCTGGTGGGCATGGTGGTACCCGCCCTGGTGGCCAACCCCGCCCTGGACGTCTCTACCGTGGTGCCTCTGCTGGCTATTGAGTCCCTGCCCGCCCCCATCGTGGGCGTGCTGATGATCTCCCTGCTGGCCGCCTGCCTCTCTACTGGCGGCTCCGTCCTGATGGGCAACGGCATGGTTATCGCCAACGATGTCATCAAGCGCCCCTGGAAGCCTAATATGGGTGACAAGGCCTTTATGAAGCTTCTGCGGGTGTGCATCGTCATCCAGGCCATTATCCTGGTGATCGGCGCCCTGAATTTCGATGTGGTGTTCCCCATCTTCATCTGGTGCTTCTCCTTCGGTATTCCTGTGTTTGTGGTCTACCTCTGCGGTCAGGTTTGGAAGATCAGCCGTCCCGCTGCCTGGATTACCATCGTGGTGACATACATCGTCAATATCTATTGGACCTTCTGGACGCCGGCTTTCAGCCTGGGGACGCCTCTTGAACTGAATATGTATCCGGTCACCATCTGCTCTGTGGTGCTGGGTATCGTTCTCACCGCCGTTCTGCCCGGAACTCCCGGCCTGCGGACCAAGAAGTATGCGGCGCTGCACCCCGATGAGGCAATTGTCCGCAGCTGATGCAATAGAAGGGAGATAATATTTATGTGGCCTATTCTGATCATTGTCTCGCAGTTTATCATCGGCATGATCTGCTGCGCTGTGTGCTTCCTGATCTGGAAGGTTACCAGCGGTCGGAATCTCAAGTGGTAATCTAATTATATTATTTGGAGAAAGGGGCGCTTCTTTGTGGGTATTAATCCTAGCTGCGCAATCTATCTGCTCTGCTTCTGTGCAGTCCTTTTGATTGTCACATTTGTCGGCTTCGCCAGGCAGAAAGGTAAAAAGGATTAATCCGGGCCTTGCCCGAGGAGATTCTGTATCAACTGCGCTCCGGTTTCCGTTGAAATGAACAGAGGGAAAAGAAGCGCCGCACATTTGTGCGGCGCTTCTTTATTTTGGAGGCAATTCCGGCATTTTTGCCAGATATTTTTAATAAAATTTCCTTGACAGTATAGCAATTATACAGTTTATGATAAACAATATAGTAGCCGTACTGTACTTTTTTTACAAGGATATGCGGAACACCACTGGTATACCTGCACAAAATCCGGTTCCCTTTTTTGGCGGAAATGGCGTCCTGGTTTTCCTTGACTGTGATCTAGGGTTACAGTTTATATTTGAAAAAGAGGAGAGTGTGCATATGAACGAAATCTGTCCCGTCAATGACCTGCGCTCCGCGCTGGAGTACCTGAAAACCATTCCCGGACAGTATTTGGAGACTGACGTGGAGGTAAACCCCATCCACGAGCTGTCCGGCGTTTACCGCCGCGTAGGCGCGGGCGGTACGGTACAGCGCCCCACCCGGGAGGGCCCCGCTATGGTGTTCACAAATATAAAGGGACACCCCGGGGCCAAAATTGCCATTGGCCTGATGGCCAGCCGCAAGCGTGTGGCGCACCTGCTGGGGACTGAGCCCCAGAACCTGGGCCGTTTTATGATGGAGTCGGTGACCAACCCCGTAGCTCCTGTGGTGATCGACGGCCCCGCCCCCTGTCAGGAGGAGGTTCATCTGGCGTCTGACCCCGATTTTGACGTCCGGAAGCTGGTGCCCGCTTCCACCAATACGCCTGACGACGGCGGCCCCTATATCACCTTGGGACTGCTGCGCTCCAAGGATCCAGAGACTGGCGAAACCGACGTAACCATTCACCGCCTGTGCATTCACGACGCCGATACCATCTCGGTATTTCTGCAGCCCGGCTCCCGGCACCTGGGCATGATCTACGACAAGTATGCCGCCCTTGGGAAGCCTATGCCCCTGTCCATCAGCATTGGCCTGGATCCCGCCATCTACATAGGGGCCTGCTTCGAGCCCCCCACGACTCCCTACGGCTATGACGAGCTGTCGGTAGCCGGCTCCCTGCGCAAGCAGCCCGTGGAGCTGGTCAAGTGCAAAACCCAGGACATTGAGGCGCTGGCCAAGGCCGAGATTGTCATCGAGGGCGAAATCCTCCCCGGCGTTACAGTGAAAGAGGACGCTACCACCGGCACCGGCTATGCCATGCCTGAGTTCCCCGGCTACACCGGCGACGCGTTCCCCCGCTGCAACGTCATCAAGGTCTCTGCCGTCACCACCCGGAAGGATCCGATTATGCAGACCTGCATCGGCCCCTCCGAGGAGCATGTCTCCATGGCGGGTATCCCCACCGAGGCCAGCATCCTGTCCATGGTGGAGCGGGCCCTGCCCGGCAAGGTGACCAATGTGTACGCCCACTCCGCCGGCGGCGGCAAGTACATGGCGGTGCTCCAGATCAAAAAGACGGTACCCACCGACGAGGGCAAACAGCGTCAGGCCGCTCTGCTGGCTTTCTCTGCGTTCCCGGAGCTCAAGAACGTCATTCTGGTGGACGACGATGTGGATATCTTCGACTCCAACGACGTGCTGTGGGCCATGAATACCCGCTTCCAGGGCAACGTGGACACCGTGTTTATCCCCGGCGTCCGCTGCCACCCGCTGGATCCCTCGTCCCATCCGGAGTATCACCCGCTCAACCGGGACCGGGGCATCTCCTGCAAGACCATCTTCGACGCCACCGTGCCCTTCGACTGCAAGAAGAAGTTTGTGCGGGCGCGCTTTATGGACGTGGACCCCTCCAAGTGGGCTCCCGACCTGTTTTAATCTTTTATTTTTGTATCATCCGTCGTCCCAGCAGACGCCGCGTTGATAAATAGCAAGCAGAAATTTGTTCAAGGAGGAATCAAAATGGGAGAGACCGAACGGTTAAAAATGCAAGCCGAGAGCGCCATGACCGGCGATGAGCTGGGTGTTGGCGTCAAGGTGGGCGACACCTATCGGCTGACCAACTCCAGCACCGGCGGACCTGTTTTTGTCTACGTCAAAGATGGGAAGATTGTCCGCATGACCCCCATGGACTTTGACGACAGCGTGGACGCTCCGTCCTGGACCATCGAGGCCCGGGGGCAGAAGTTTACTCCGCCCCGCAAGACCACTGTGGCACAGTATACCTGCGGCTTCAAGTCCATGATCTACTCTGACCGGCGCAACCTGTACCCCATGAAGCGCGTGGACTGGGATCCCGATGGGGAGCGCAATCCCCAGAACCGCGGCATTTCCGGCTACGAGCGCATTACCTGGGACGAGATGTACGACATCCTGGTGAAGGAGATCAACCGTATCCGCACCGAGTACGGCCCCGCCTCCATCCTGTCTACCCCCTCTTCCCACCACATGTGGGGTAACTTCGGCTACCGTCACTCCGCCTACTTCCGCTTCATGAACTTGGTGGGCTTCTCTTACGCCGACCACAACCCCGACTCCTGGGAGGGCTGGCACTGGGGCGGCATGCACATGTGGGGCTTCTCCTGGCGTCTGGGCAACCCCGAGCAGTATGACCTGCTGGAGGACGGCCTGAAGAACGCCGAGATGATCGTCATGTGGTCCGCCGACCCGGAGACCAATGGCGGTATCTATGCCGCTTACGAGTCCACCATCTGGCGTAAGTGGATGAAGGAGAACCTGGGCGTCAAGATGGTCTACATTGACCCCCACTACAACTACTCTGCCGCTCTGTTCGCCGACAAGTGGTTCTCCCCCAAGGTGGGCACCGACCACGCTCTGTCCTTCGCCATCGCCTATACCTGGCTGACCGAGGGCACCTACGACAAGGAGTACGTGGCTACCCACGCCTACGGCTTCGAGGAGTGGGCCGACTACGTACTGGGCAAGACCGACGGCCAGCCCAAGACCTGCGAGTGGGCCGAGGCCGAGTCCGGCGTACCCGCCTGCGAGATCCGCGCCCTGGCCCGCGAGTGGGCCAAGAAGAACACCTATCTGGCCGCCGGCGGTCTGGGCGGCTGGGGCGGAGCCTGCCGCGCCGG
>ERZ857955.1754-NODE-1754-length-15980-cov-2.706813_pt1 | contig 15980 bp, 13 predicted proteins | sample MGYA00519956_ERZ857955 | MGnify/ENA primary metagenome ERZ857955 (study PRJEB31778, sample SAMEA3449378) | human gut metagenome | biome: human gut; feature: human-associated habitat; material: faeces | place: United Kingdom | collected 2010/2012 ...
TACCCGCGGCTCCCTGACCACCTTCTCCATCGCCAACGACGTGGCCAAGTACTTCGCCATCATCCCGGCCATGTTCAAGCTGGCTGTTCCTGAGCTGAATGTGCTGAACATCATGGGGCTGGCGACCTCTTACAGCGCCATTCTGTCCGCGCTGATCTTCAACGCCATTATCATCCCCTGTCTGATCCCCCTGGCCATGAAGGGCGTCAAGTACCGCCCCATGTCCTCCGGGAAGATGCTGGGCCGGAACATGATGATCTACGGCCTGGGCGGCATCATCGCCCCCTTCGTGGGCATCAAGATCATTGACCTGATCATCGCCCCGGTGCTGGCTGCCCTCGGCTTTGGTATGTAAGGAGGAACCTGAATGATGAACGAGAAGAAACATGGCATTGGCCACAATATCCGGCAGGCCGTTCTGGTCACCGTGGTATTGCTGGTGCTGTGCGGCCTGGTATTTCCGGTGTTGCTCAGCGGCCTCTCTGCTGTGATTTTCCCCAGCCAGGCCAAGGGCTCTCTGGTGACGGCAGACGGCATCGCCGTGGGCGCCAAGAACGTGGGTCAGGACTTCACCGAGGATTACTTTATGTGGTGCCGTCCCTCCGCGTACAATTACAATACTTACTATGAAGAGGACACCGACGGCGACGGCCAGGTGGAGCAGTACTACAACGACGGTTCTGAATTCGCCGTCCTGAGCTCCGGCTCCAACAACTACGCCCCCTCCAACCCCGCCCTGACGGAGCGGGTGGAGGCGGACATCGAGGAATTCCTGGAGAAGAATCCCGGTGTCAGCCGGGAGGATATCCCCACTGACCTGATGACTGCCTCCGGCTCCGGCTTGGATCCCCACATCTCTCCCGCCTCTGCGGAGGTGCAGATTCCCCGCATTGTGGAGGCCTCCGGCCTCAGTGAGGATGAGGTGCGCCAGATCATCGCCGACAACACCAAGGGCAAGACCCTGGGCGTGTTCGGAGAAGAGACCGTCAACGTGCTGGGCGTGAATCTGGACATCGCCCTGGCCATGGGCCTGGTGGGCGAGATCTCCAAGTAATCACGGGCCCCGGATGCCTTCTTGGGCAGAGGACACTGGTATGCAGTTTCATTTTGAGAAAACGCTGGAAAAGCGGTATGAGCCGCAGGTCACTGTTACGAACGAGACCCCGGCGTGGCTGATGATTTGCCTGGCGGAGTCCATAAAGGACTGGATCGGCCAGAGTCCCAGAATCTTTTGCAAAAGTGAGGAGCCGTACCTGCAGTTCGGCTATGAGGTGCTGACGTTCCCGGTTGCGGAGTTTGCACAGATTTTCGGCCCGCTGATCTATGCGATCAATCAGGCATGGCCTGTGCAGGTATTTGGAATGGGAAGCCAGGATGAGCTGGTCGAGCTGTCCTTCACAAAGGAGGGGACAGCCCCCACTATCCAGCAGAAGAACGTCTCCGGGATTCCATGTGCGGAATTGAGAGACCTGTACTTCTGCGTGAAGTTCCCGGATCCTCTGGCGGCGGACTGTATGTTCCGTTTGCTGGACGCGGTGGAGAAAAAGTCTGCTGCCGTGGCCCTGGAGTGGGAGTACGCCGATTTTCTGGAACAGCAGCGGCTGGCAAGAATTGACCGGACACTCTCCTATTGCTATGTCTCCCTTGAAGAAGAGGAGAGCGCGGACCCGGTCGGATGGCTTTCCGGACTGACGCTTCAGCAGAAATGCGAACTGTGGCGGATGTTTTTGGGAAAGCGGCTATTTCTGCCGGAATTCGAATGGCTCAGAGATGCAATGCTCCAGGGAGCTGTTCCAAACTGGATCGAGTGGCATTTAGCACTCTATCGTGTTCTGGAGGAAGAGAACATTCGCTTTTTCTGTAAGGACGGACAATTTGAGCTGCTGGACAAGGAAGGACACCGCATCTATTTCGGTGTAGACCATTCCGAGGCGGCAGAGCAGGTGCTGATGAAAGTCCTGTTCCCGCTCAACCAATGACCGAGAGATTCTGAAATAAGGCTGAAAGGCGGACCGGTACATCCGGTTCGCCTTTCAGCCTCTTATGATTCCTTAATACGGGAAACGCTTTCTTTTTCCCGATTTAAGCTGAAAAGCAGTATGATAAGGTCAAAGGAAGGGATGATTATGATGACCTGGAAAACGAGGCTCCTGCATTTTGAGCGCATGTGTGATGGGCTCGTGGAGCATTTCCTGCTTCAACACAAGATCCTTGGATTTCTATTGATTTTTATCGGGATGCCTCTGGTGACGCTGTCGGCGGTATGTATTTGCTCCACCGTTCTTGTACTGCCGCTGGCCTTGGCGTTTGGGTACCTGTGAAGAGGGCCTTAATACAATTTTAATACGAGCCCTTAAAAATTAATGCCCCTTTAAGACGAAAAGTGGATAATGTGATTAAGACTCCATAAAGACATATTAAGGGGTGGGGCTTACGCAGCGGCCTTTTCATAAAAGCTGGTCGTCTCCGTTTCGGATCATCATATTCGGATTTCTCTTGGTGATTCTGCTGGGGAGCTTCCTGCTGATGCTTCCGGTTGCCACAAAAGAAGGTGTTGTCACGCCGTTTTCGGATGCTCTGTTTACTGCCACGTCGGCGGTATGCGTGACAGGCCTGGTTGTTCACGACACTGCTACTTACTGGTCGAATTTCGGACAGTTCATCATCGTATTGCTTATCCAGATCGGAGGCCTTGGGGTGGTAACCGTGGCCGGTGCTTTCGGCATCCTCTCCGGGCGCCGGATCGGCCTGATGCAGCGCAGCACGATGCAGGAGGCCATCGCTGCGCCGAATGTGGGCGGGGTCGTGCGCCTGACAGGTTTTATCCTGAAAACTGCCTTGGTGGTAGAGCTGTTGGGGGCTGCCGCGCTGTTCCCCGTTTTCTGGCAGGAATTCGGCTTGGTAAAGGGACTTTGGTATGCCCTGTTTCACTCTATTTCCGCCTTTTGCAATGCGGGATTCGACTTGATGGGGATCAAGGAGCCCTTTTCGTCTCTTGTGGATTACGCGGACAACCCGGTGGTCTCCGTTGCGATCCCGCTGCTGATTATCATCGGCGGCATTGGATTCTTGACTTGGGATGACATCCGTACGAACCGCCTGCACATAACCAGATACCGGATGCAGAGCAAGGTGATTCTGGTGGTCACCGGCAGTCTGATTCTGCTTCCCGGCATCTATTTCTTCCTGTTCGAGTTTGCGCGGGAGCCTGTGGGGAAGCGACTCCTCTTATCCTTTTTCCAGGCGGTCACGCCCCGAACTGCGGGTTTTAATACGGCGGATTTGACCGCTATGAGCGAAAGCGGGCAGACGATTATCACCATGCTGATGCTCATAGGCGGTTCGCCAGGCTCCACTGCGGGCGGCATGAAAACGACAACGCTGGCGGTTCTTCTGGCGAACGCGCTGGCGGTTTTTCGGCGCAATGAGTATCCGCATTTCTTTAACCGCCGGATCTCCAAAGAGACCATCTCCCAAGCGGCGACAATTTTTGCGATGTATCTGGGGCTGTTTCTGGCCGGAGGACTGGTAATCAGCCGAATGGAGGGGCAGCCTATTCTGGACAGCCTGTTTGAAACGGCTTCGGCCATCGGAACTGTGGGCCTGTCCTTGGGACTGACGCCGCAGCTGCATACAGTCTCACGCCTGATTTTGATCGGCCTGATGTTCTTTGGACGGGTAGGGGGTCTGACGCTGATATTCGCTGCCCTTTCCAGCACCCAGAATTCCAGCGCCCGACTGCCGCAGGAGCGGATTACGGTAGGGTGAATCTGTAAATAAAGAGGATGAAATACATGAAGACAATTTTGCTGATCGGTTTAGGCCGCTTCGGCCGCCATGTGGCCATGAAGCTCCACGAGTTGAACCATCAGGTGATGGCGGTGGATCAGGACGAGGAAAAAGTCAACCGGATTTTGCCCTATGTGACCAGCGCCCAGATCGGAGACAGCACAAACGAGGAATTTTTGGCCTCTTTGGGGGTGCGGAACTTTGATGTATGTATCGTCGCTATCGGCGATAATTTCCAGAGTTCTCTGGAGACGGCTTCCCTGCTGAAGGAGGCGGGGGCGAAAAAGGTGGTGGCCCGGGCCGCACGGGACATTCAGGCCAAATTCCTGCTGCGAAACGGGGCGGACGAGGTCGTCTACCCAGAGCGGCAGATCGCGGTCTGGACCGCCATCCGATACAGCTCGGATAATATTTCGGACTATATCGCGCTGGGGGACGATCATGCCATCTTTGAGATTCAGGTTCCGGATAACTGGGTCGGCAAGACCATCGGCCAGCTGGATGTCAGGAAACGGCATCATGTGAGCATACTGGCCATCAAGCAGAACGGACACTTCGCCATGACGGTCATTACGCCGGAGACCTGTCTCCCGGCCAACAGCACCATGCTGGTTTTGGGAACAAACCAGAACGTTCAAAAATGCTTCCACATCTAGCGGCTGCGGCTCCAGGCATGGAAAGGACAGGTTGGGATGGAGTATATAATTTTGCTTGGCGGCCTTCTCGTGTTTGCGCTGGTCGGTTTCTGGATGATGGGAAGGGTTGACAGGTTTCTGAATGCGGCGCGGGCAGAGCAGGAGGGGCGGCAGCATACCGAGTGCTTGAAGATCGCGGCATCGGACCCCTGTGTGATGCAGCCTGTTTTTAAAACTGTGTCGGCGCTTAAGGAGCAGCACCCGGACTTGTGGTGTGAGCTGTCCTTCGGAAGAGAAGTGGAGGTTTTGGGATGTCTCAGCACAGGCAATGTGGACGTTGCGATTCTCCCCGGTGAGGCAGGGGGCGGAGCGGCGTTTGAAAGCAGAGACTTTCTGTTTTCGCCGGTTTCTTTCCGGGCGGTGGAGGATTGCACGACCTTGTCATCTATCGACACAAGCGTGCGGCGGCAAAGGGCATTGCTGAAACAGAATACATCTGCTTCCCTGGCTGCGGAATTTGTTCAGAGAATTTGTGAACAGAAACCGTAGAAACGTGCTATAATAGAGCCGTTTGAAGGGAGGCGGTAATATGGAGACTTCTGCGCAGGTCGGACGGGGAGAGCGGAGGCGGAAAGGATCCCTTACGATTTTTGCCGGTTATTTCTCCGGCACGGGAAAGACCTACCGGATGCTGGAGGCTGCCGGCCGCGCCGTGCGGGCTGGAGAGGATGTTGCCGTCGGCCTGCTCTCCTGCAGCCAATGGCCGCAGACGCAGATCTTGGCGGATGGCTTTGAGACGCTGCCGCTCAAAGCGTTTTCGGAGGCGGGGAAGACCGTTTATGAGCTTGACGTGGATGCCTGTCTGAAGCGCGGCCCAAGGCTTCTCTTGATCGACGAGCTCTCTCATGAAAACGCGGGCGGCTCCCGCCACAGAAAACGCTGCCAGGATATTGAAGAACTGCTGCAGGCAGGGATTGATATCTATACGACGCTGGATGTACAGCACATTGAGAGTATTCAGGACACCGTTTCCGAAATTTTGGGCGCTCCGGCCGAGGAGCGGATTCCGGACAGGGTATTCGATCAGGCCGCGCGCGTGGAATTCGTGGACTGTGAACCGGAAGACCTGCGGGAACGCCTGATCCGGCAGGACCGGACGGATCTGCTGTCTGAATATTCACAGCCCAAATTGAGCGCGCTTCGGGAGCTTGCCCTTCGCCGCTGCGCGGACCGGACGGCTCTGGATACACAAAAAAGCCGGGGCGGAGAGAGGTACCGGACCCGGGAGCATGTCCTGGTCTGCCTTTCCGCAGCACCTTCCAATGAACGTGTCATCCGAACGGCTGCCCGGATGGCCGACGCGTTCCGCTGCGGCTTTACGGCGCTGTTTGTTGAGACTAAAAATTTTCAGTCCATACCGCAGCCGGATCGGAACCGTCTGAGGGCCAATCTGCGTTTGGCTCAACAACTGGGTGCATCCGTCGAGACGGTATATGGCGATGACGTGGCCTACCAGATCGCCGAATTTTCCAGGCTGTCCGGCGTGACCAAGATTGTGCTGGGCCGTGGAGAGACTTCCAACCGCATCCTGTTTTGGAAGCCCTCGCTGACGGAACGGCTGGTTGAGCTCACACCGGAACTGGACATCCACATCATTCCTGACACTGGAACAGCAAGGCGGTTTGCCTCCCATTACAAAAAAGAGCTGTATGCACCCGCGGTCCCCCTCCTGGATTTGCTGAAAAGCACTCTGCTCCTGGTGCTGTCTACGCTGGTGGGCCTTATTTTCTATTATCTGGGCTTGAGCGAGGCCAATATCATCACAGTCTATATCCTGGGGGTGATGCTGACCTCTATCTTCACAAAGAGCGCGGTTTGCAGCTTTCTGAACTCGGTGGTGGGCGTCTTGGCGTTTAACTTCTTTTTTACGGAGCCAAGATTTTCACTGCATATCTACGCCAGCGACTATATGGTCACATTTTTGGTCATGTTTCTGGCATCCCTTCTTACAGGCTCTCTGGCCGCCAAGCTGAAATCTCTGGCGAAGCACTCAGCCCAGCTGGCATGGCGGACCAAGCTTTTGTTTGAAACGAATCAGGAATTGCAGAAGGCCGGAACCCAGGACGAGATCCTTTCTGTCACCGCACGGCAGCTGCTGAAGATTTTTCAGCGCGATATTGTCACCTATCGGTCAGATCAGGGACAGCTGGACGCGCCGAAGATCTTTCCGGTTGATGATGCGTTTTCCGAAAGCAAATACTCCGCCGCATCGGAGCATCAGGCGGCCCAGTGGGTTCTGACCAACAACAAGCGGGCGGGCGCCGGGACGGAGACGTTTTCGGATGCGTGCTGCACATATCTGGCCGTCCGGACCGCAGAACAGGTATATGGGGTCATAGGCGTCGCGGCCTCTGGCGAGGAGATGGATTCCTTTGAAGGCGGACTGCTCCTCTCGATCCTGGGGGAGTGCGCCCTCGCTATGGAAAACCAGAAAAACCTGGAGGAGAAAGAGGCGGCTGCGGTCCTGGCCAAGAACGAGCAGCTGCGGGCCAATCTGCTCCGCTCGATTTCCCACGACCTGCGCACACCGCTCACCTCCATCTCCGGAAATGCCAGCAACCTTCTCTCCAACGGAGATATGTTTGACGCAAAGACCAAGCATCAGATGTATGTGGATATTTATGACGACGCCATGTGGCTCATCAATCTGGTGGAGAATCTATTATCCGTCAGCCGCCTGGAGGGAGGGCAGATGAATCTGCACCTGTCCACAGAGCTGATAGGTGAAGTGGTGGCTGAGGCGCTGCGGCACATCAACCGCAGAAGCGCGGAGCACCATCTGCATATCCAGAGCGGCGACGAGTACCTGCTGGCGCAGATGGACGCGCATTTGATCGTGCAGGTCATCATCAATATCGTGGACAATGCGATCAAGTACACGCCGCCTGGCTCTGACATTGAGATTAGCTGGGAGCGGCAGGGGCGGTTCGCCGCACTGTCGGTTGCTGACAACGGCCCGGGCATTCCTGACTCGGCAAAACCCCGCGTTTTTGACATGTTCTACAGCGCCTCGAACCGGATTGCCGACAGCCGTCGCAGCATGGGGCTGGGGCTGGCGCTGTGCAAGTCTATCATCACGGCCCATGGCGGGGAGATCACGGTGGCTGACCACGCGCCCCATGGGACAGTTTTTACGTTTACCATACCAATTGAGGAGGTTGAATTGCATGAATAAACCCTTGATTTTGGTCGTGGAGGACGATGCGCCTGTCCGCAGTCTGATCACAACGACTCTGCGGGCGCACGATTACCGTTTTCTCTCTGCGGCCAACGGGGAATCCGCTATTCTGGAAGCCAGTTCGCACAATCCGGACATCATGCTGTTGGATTTGGGACTGCCGGATCTGGATGGCGTAGAGGTGATTCACCGTGTCCGCACCTGGTCGAATCTGCCGATCATTGTGATTAGCGCCCGCAGCGAGGACACGGATAAGATTGAGGCGCTGGATGCCGGGGCAGATGACTATCTGACCAAGCCGTTCTCCGTGGAGGAACTGTTGGCCCGCCTGCGGGTAACCCAGCGCAGGCTGGCTACCCTGCAGGCCGGAGTGGTGAACGAAGGCGCTGTATTCACCAACGGCAGGCTGAAGGTGGATTATGCTGCGGGGTGCGCGTTTCTGGGCGAAGAGGAACTGCATCTGACGCCCAGTGAGTACAAGCTGCTATGCCTGCTGTGCAAGAATGTGGGCAAAGTGTTGACGCACACCTTCATCGCCCAGCAGATCTGGGGCAGGAGTTGGGAAAACGATGTGGCATCTCTCCGGGTCTATATGGCCACCCTGCGCAAGAAGTTGGAACGGGATCCGAATTCTCCGCAATATATTCAGACGCACATTGGAGTAGGGTACCGGATGCTAAAGGTGGAGTAACAGCGGATGCATTCCAATTTCAGTGAAAAGATCGTTTTATTCTTCATGTGATGTGTGATGCATTTTGCGGCACTTGAAATACTGGATTCCATGGGCATAAATGAGTCGAGATTGAAAAAAATTGCCTGGACGACTGTTTCACACCTATTTGTAAATAACCCGGAGCTGTTGCGGTGCAACGGTTCCGGGTACTTCTCCTCAATGTGCCGAAATTTGTGCAACTCCACGGAACCCCTTGTGCTCCAATGAGTTTCTCTTTGACGGACTGAGAACTCCAACTTTGCAGACCATTGCCTCGAATGCAGCTGGGCGCACCAAGGACCGCCGAAAATTAAAAATTTTCGGCGGTCCTTGTCTGCGGCTATGAAAAACGGCCCACTGACAAATTGGAGCTGCGGGGGATGTCCCATCCGGCAGTGTGACAAAGGCGAAAGAGACAGCCCCGGCGTTCATGAGGCAGAGGCGTCCCGGCAGCGGTCTTTACCGCAGGTACAGGGCATTTCGGCTGATGAGAAACGTAAGCGCGGTTGTTTCTGCTGCCTGTCTGGCCTATCCGGCGTGATGGGGAAATTGGGGTTCCAAGTTTTTAAGAGCCGACAAATCAACTGGGAGGCGTATGCGCAGAAACTGGAGGCTCTGTGAGAAGGAGGAAGCCTGTCCCGAAAGGGGCAGGCTTCCTTTGCTGTGAGATGGATACTATTGAGAGCGGTTAAAGAGGATAAAAATAAAGTTTATACGGGGCCCCATGGTACAACCAAGTAAAAAGGCGGCCAAAACACGATGAAGGGACTGTATGAACTGTTGTCATACTGCCGGCCCTATCAAAGGACCGCATACTTGCGTGGAGTGATTGGCACGGTATTCCCGCGGTGTCATACCAGAGAGAACATTGAGCTGCTTATGGAAGTAAATTGCGCTGTCCAACCCGCAGCTTGAAAAGAACCACACATGTGTCTATTCAGAAGGAAAAACCATTCAACGTTATGATGCCAATATGGAATAAATTTGCCCAGCCACAAATTGTTGAATATAACCTTGATTAGCTGCGCAGGGAAAAGCCGCAGTACCGCGCGGAGCGGTTTTTTCGCAATAGGCACCCAGCGATATTGTGTGTTCGATGATTATCGATCGTCTTCCTGCAGAAAAACAAGGAGAGCAGTCTGGGGGTTATCTGTTCTTAAAAATGCTTCCTGCCGTATCTGCAGTCAAGAGCGCATCTGCAATTTCTGCTTTCGGTGCGTTTTTGGGTACCGACTGAACAATCGTGCAGAAGGGAATCAGCTTGCCGTGGAGAATTCTGTGCAGCTTAGGAATAAGGGCATAGCATTTCCGGATGCTGTGAGTCACCGCTAGAATGCCGCGCTCAAAACCGACGCCGGATGGATGGGTGCTGGCCTCAATGATGTTGTCCGTGGCAGATGTGCAGATCTTGCGTTCTCCTGCGAATGTTGCCGCATAGCCGTTCTCCGGCAGAGGGTGGCCAACCATATATCCGCGATGGCCGGAGGCCCCCCGACGCGGCTGTTGCTTCTCGAGTGCAGGCAAGCCCCGGTTTCAAACCATGTCACCATTGCGTCACCCATTCCTGCGACCTAAAATCTTGCGGGAGGAGGGCAGATCATGCAGGGATCTACCATAACAATATCAGGGCTTGCATCTAAAAACAGATAGGCGTCAAACACACCCCGGTCATCATACATCGCGCTGAGAGAAGAGCGGGGAGTCTGCTGAGCACACCTGAAATCTGGCATCTTCGGAAAGCCAGAGCAGGCAGAAAACGGAAAGTCTTTCTGCCTGTTCTGAATACTGGAGTTACTTCTTGTAGTAGGTGGGTCGGCCCTTCTCGTCGTGGTCCTTGTCGAAGGTGGGATAGGCGCCGCCGTTGAAGCCGTTGTAGCCCAGGGGATTGCGGAAGCCCAGGGGGTTCTTGCCCACAGGATGGGTCTCCAGCAGCTCCTTGATCAGCTCACTGTAGCCCTCCACAACGGCCTCCACCAGCTTGTCGCCCTTCTCCTTGGTGGCCTTGGTGGGGTTGCCGATGACGCCGTAATCCAGGTCGTCCTTCTCCAGCAGCGCGAAGGTGCCCTCAGCGCCGTAGAACTGCCAGCGGTGAGAGGCCTCGCCGGGAGCCATCTTCCACTTGGCGTCCACCAGGGGCGTGCCGCCGCCGTCGATGGCCAGGTCCATGTGGACCAGGTCGCCGTACAGGGACAGCGCCATGGAGGTCTCCGCCTCGTCGGCGTGCCACATGAAGTCCTCCAGCACGTTCTTGTTGTCCCGCAGGAAGTCATACCAGGTGGAAGCCAGAACGAAGTAGCCCTCCATACCCAGCTTGTGAACGGCGGGGATGAAGCTGGAGTCGGCGCCGTGGGCCACCAGCATGATGAACTTGTTGTAGCCCACATTGGAGGCACTGGCGATGATGTCGTGCAGCAGGGCCATGTTGGTCTCATAGTTCAGGGTGATGGTGCCGGGCATGCCCATGTGCATGTAGGGATGACCGCCGTACATGGGGCAGGGGAGCACGGTGGCGCCGGACTTCTCCGCCACCTTCTTGGCCAGGCAGATGGCGTTGAAGCTGTCCAGGCCGTTGGGGCAGTGCGGGCCGTGCTGCTCAATGGCGCCCAGGGGCAGGATCGCCACGTCGTTGACCTCGTGGGCATACGCGATGTTTACGGGTGCGGTGTTCTGGTCAAAAAACACAGAGTCTCTCTTATACAGCTTGAACTCCGTCTGCTTCTTCATCTCAGCCATGTTTCTCAAGTCCTTTCTTTGTTTCCAAAATGTATGTCTTTCTTTATGATTTCCAGTCGGCTTTTGACCAACAAAATCAATCGCTTATGCGCAAAAACCGGGGAACTGTTTCAATGTTTGGATGAACATGTCGACTTCTTCTTTGGTGTTATGCTTATTAAAACTAATTCGCAATGCGCCGCGAATGACAGATGGTGAATAATTCATGGCATTTAACACATGACTGGGAGCCCCTTTGGTGCAGGCTGATCCTGTGGAAAGATAGATCTGGTGCAGACTCAAGAAAGAGACCAGCTCATGGGATTCAATGCCGGGAAAAGAAACATTTAAGATAAAGGGAGAACCATCTTTCGGACTATTGATGTGAACAATCGGGAATTCAGTGAGCAGCAACTGTAATAAATATTTTCTGATGTCAGAGACTTTTTCAGCATTGGAGGTCATGGAATATAGGGCACGGTCTGAAGCGAGACCAAAAGCACATGCAAGGGGAACGCTTTCTGTTCCGGGATTGACTTTTCCTTCCTGGCTTCCGCCGAACTCCAGAGGAAAAACCAAATCAGGGCGACGAAGGTATAGCGCACCAATTCCTTTTGGGCCATGAATTTTATGGGCGCTGGCAGAAATCATATCCACATCATAAACATGAAGTTTGAAAGGGAGCTTTCCAAACCCCTGTACGCAGTCACAGTGAATAAGGGTCTTTGGGTTTCGCTTTCGCACCCCATTTACGATTTCCTTAATAGGAAGAATTTCTCCTGTTTCGTTATTAACGAACATCACGCTTACCAACACCGTATCGTCACGAACTGCATCAATAATATCCTGCGCAGCAATATGATGCGTATCTGGATTTGGTGCTACATAAGTTACTTGCCATCCGCCCGATTCCAAATACGCACAAGCTTTCAAAATGGAATCGTGTTCAATGGCAGTTGTTACAATATGCTTTCCCCAACGACAGGCGCGGGCCGCACCTTGCACCGCAATATTATTGCTTTCCGTGCCGCCCGAAGTAAAGTAGATATCGCCGGTTCTCGCCGCTATCATTTTAGCAATTTGGTTTCTCGCAATGCCAAGTTCCATGTACGCCGAGGAACCGACTCCGTGAAGCGAAGACGGATTGCCAAATTGGCGGCACATTATTTCTACGGCGCGATCTGCAACCTCTGCATCCACACATGTTGTTGCACTGTTGTCAAAATATATCATTCTGTCCCTCCGCTCGGCAATTTGAGACAACGGCCTGCCAGTATATGGCAGGCCGTGTTTGGAAAGCTTATGCGCGCATGACCTCCAAGCCCAAAGCCTCGGCAGCTTCAGCAATTTGATCACCATAATCCCCATAAACAAGAGCGAAATGATGTCCCACATATTTCTGACAGTCGTGGAAATGCTTGGTATCAGCGACCTTGTAGCGGACAGCCAGTTTGCACTCCGGTACGAGGTAGTTGTCACAGCCTGTAATCTCGCCTTTGACGATCATGATTTTCTTCATATCAGGGCTGAGGTTGATTGCAGTGATGGTTTCTCCGACATCCTGCGCAAAATCATAACGCAGCGTAGTGCCCCAACCATCCATTGCAAAGGAAACCAGTTCCACAGGAAGAGCAGGCTTGTCATACCCTTTCATATAACGAGTGGGGACATCATGCAGGGTCCGGACCTCATTTTCTTCCGGATTCCAAACCAAGGTGTTACCCATATATGGAGCCGCGTTGGAGACAGCCATCAAGATGGCTTTGGAGATAACAGACCCGACATCTCCGGCACACGCTGCAGGAATACCATCTTCAGTCAAAATAGATTTGGCAAGACAGAAGGTAAACTTACGGGCATTGAGCTGTCTGGTGGCACAGACTTCAAAGCAGGGGATGGTAAAAGCATTGCAACCATGGTGCGCCATCAGCTTTTTGATTGCAACATAGAACTCCATATCATTTTTCACATATTCTGCCGGCATGTGGACACCTTTTGCAGAGGATACTAGTTCGTCGGCCATGTGAGAAGCCTCGGCTTTTTCTTCCGGAGTCAAGGCGTCAATCTCATCAAAAACCTGCTCTGCATTGATATGGGAAAAACGGGTGCCAAACTGTTGCGTAATACCATCGAGTGTCAGATAGGAGCTCTGGCAGCCGAAGGTCAGCTGTGCATTTTTCAGGGGGAAGAAAATCTTCAGGTTCTTCAGGATCTTTTTCACACGGAGAACGTCTACTGCTTTTACGAAATCGTCCATGTAGCGGCAGGGATAAACATCTTTGCGGCCCATTGCCAGAAGATGTGCGCTCATGTCGACATCATCACAGGGAGAGTGGGATGCCTCGTGGGGGACAAAGGCGATTGCTTTGGCGGTACGACTTGCCAACTCCACAGTAAAGTAGCCGGAAATGCGCAAACCGCAGACGAGGTAGATATCCACTTTTTCGTCTTCGGCCAGAGCCTCTTCCCATACATTATCATGGATTACGAAGTCTTCGTTCCAGTGCAGCAGGGAGCCATCCAAGACCTCAACCTTTTTCGGATCTACTGCCTCATGAATGCGCTCAAGGAAGCGATTGTATTCTTTTTGGGCAACTTCCATGTCGGCTTCGGTCGTCAATGCATAACCCTGGCCATACCGGCACGGTCCTTGATATGCATGGATATGATACATGGTCCACAGGATGGGCTTGACAACGATTTTCTCTTCCAGAGGACTTTTGATTTCAGGAACGACGCTCATGATGATATCTCCTTTATCATGTTTTGAATGCGCATTCATTTTGTAAAATAAAAAAATACCGAATCATCCCCTCTGGTATTACGGTATAATTCCATTGATATGCTCGATATCAATAGAAATGACTGCGCATTCATTTCTGGAATAAAATATATACCCCTTTCTCCTTACCTGTCAATATGAGAAAAACGCTGTTTTTGAGGCTTGGAATTTATGCATTTTGCTCGGCTTGATGCTTCCTCATTTGAGTTGAAGTGCGAATAATGAGTTTCATGGGGCGGATGATCTTCTTTTTCGGTGTTTCCGGTTCTGCAATCAATTGGAGCAACATTTCTACTGCGTCTCTGGCAAGCTGCGTAGTAGGCTGCGCAAGAGCAGTCATGGAATATCCCTGAAAATCACCAATAATGGGAGCGTCATATCCAGAGACTCCGATATCGAATCCCAAACGCAGAGATGTCTGCTGCCGGATGGCGTCGATTACGCCGAATCCGTTGATATCGCCACTGCAAAAGATTGCGTCAGGAACATCTTTCTGACTGAGGAGGAAGGTGCCTGCTTCCCAACCGCTCTTATAACTGTATGCCGCCGGAATAATCTGGCATTTATCAATTCCGTGTGCAATTAGCCCACTGAGAAACCCCTCTTGACGAGAGCGGAGATTCAAGTGTGGGCTTTTCTGCTGTGACATAGGCAAACCGCTGATACCCCATTGCCGTCAGATATTCAGCCATTTGCTCACCACTGTGAAAATGATTGCTTTGTACCATGCTTACTTCGGCATCTGGGAGATCACTGTTGAAGAGTATTACGGGCATACCCTTGCGAGTCCAGGAACCAGTGACATTCTGTCCAAGAACTGCGGAAGTGACAATTACACCATCAACCTGATATTGATACAGATTCTGCAGGAGATCGTTGATATTATCTGTCGGCGCTGAAGTAAATACCATTGTTCGCAGGTCGTACATTTGAAACACATTGGTTAAAATTTGGAGAATATGATAATGGAAAATATTATAGTTACTTGGAACTACGATGCCAATAATGCGGGACCGTCCGGATGCCATGGTTTGTGCAATGGCATTAGGAACATAGCCGAGCTCTTCTGCAGCCTCAAGCACCTTCTTTCGCGTTTTATCACGAACCAGTAAACGGCTATCCGGATTAAAAACTCTTGAGACTGTGGATTGCGATACGCCTGCACGGTTCGCAACATCAGTGGCTGTAACAAATTTCCCCCCAGTTGCCATTTAGCACCTCTTTTGGTATAGATGTTGTAAAATAATGCATTTCATATCCTTTATCTATATTATCAACGATAAGGAGCCCTGTCAATTATTAGCTAATGATAAATCTGGTGCTAGGAAAGACGATGTTGCTTTTCCAAATTTAGCACCGTAAAATAAGTAACGAGGGAAATAGAATGGCGAGCACCGGAAGGAGATAAAGAGACTATGATTGACGCGAAGAGCTTGATTGAGATGCTGGAGTCCTCTTATGATGGGATATGGATTACGGATGGGAACGGCAGGATTCTCTTTGCCAACTCCGCCAATGCGTCTTTACTGGGGGTGACCAAAGAGGACCTGATGGGAAAGAGCACGGAGGAGCTGCTGGAGAAAAAGATCTTTTCCGACTCTGTGTGCCTTGAGGCCATTGAGCAGAAGCGGCAGACCTCTAAGGTTTGCTACAACTATAATACGCAGTTGACGGTCCTGGCCACGGCCACGCCGATCTTCGGTGAAAATGGGGAAGTGCGCTACATATTCAACAATGTGCGGGATATCACATCTCTGAACAATATGCAGGCCAGCCTCCGGGATAAAGAAGAAATTATACGCAGGCAAAACAAGCAGCTGGAAGATATGAAGATCCGTTTGGGCGTTGGGACCATCATTGCAAATAGCGAGTCGTTCCGAAAGGTCGTTGAACTCGCCCAGCGTGTAGCGACCTTTGACGGCGCCACGGTCCTGATCCTTGGGGAGTCCGGAACGGGCAAGGAGCTGGTGTCCGAGCTTCTGGTCAACAATAGTCCCAGAAAGGATATGCCATATCTCCAGGTCAACTGCGGGGCCATTCCGGAGAATCTGATCGAGTCCGAGCTGTTCGGGTATGAGAAGGGCGCATTCACCGGGGCGGACAACAGGGGAC
>ERZ857955.1776-NODE-1776-length-15735-cov-3.435651_pt1 | contig 15735 bp, 14 predicted proteins | sample MGYA00519956_ERZ857955 | MGnify/ENA primary metagenome ERZ857955 (study PRJEB31778, sample SAMEA3449378) | human gut metagenome | biome: human gut; feature: human-associated habitat; material: faeces | place: United Kingdom | collected 2010/2012 ...
TCCTGGTTGGCCACGGCCAGTGCTTCCTCCAACTCGCCCTCGGCCAGGGAGGCGGTGGTACAAAATTCCGGATAGTTTCCAGTGCCATTGATGCATCCGGCGCTTCCGCAGTCCACACAGGACAGGGCGCAGCGCTCCTCATGTTCCATTTTCGTTCGCCTCTTTACTTCCTGTCTTATTTAGCGTAGTAATTGATTAGGCACCCGGCCAGTACGATGTCACGCGCCCCACGCGGCTGGCCGCGCGGGGGCCCCATTTCTTTTATCTGCTCGGGCGAACTGAATTCGCCCGGCATCAAGCTTCCGGCCTCAGACCGGAAGCTTGGCACGCCGCACTTGCGGCGCAGGAGCGGGACCTCTCACTTAGCGTAGTAATTGATTAGGCACCCGGCCAGTACGATGTCACGCTCTTCGGCGGTCATACCGGTCAGCTTCAGTGTGACTGCGCTCTCGCTGTCCCCCTGGATCAGGGTGGCGGGCACCTCCTCTGCCCCACTCTCCAAAGCGGCGCGGATGCCGGGGATCCACAGCCTGTCCCCCGGTTGGATATTTCGCTCCTTCAGGTTGTCGGCCGTAAAGGGCAGCATGCCCCAGTTTACCACATTGGAGCGGTAGCGCTTGGTGGCATACTCCTCCGCCACGTTGGCGCAGCCTCCCAGCACCCGCTGGCAGGAAGCGGCCTGCTCCCGGGCGGAGCCGTCGCCGGGCTTAAGCGCCATGACAAAGGTCCCCAGTCCGGTGGTCTTGCCGTCGTGGCCCCTCAGGGCCGCGGCCACATCGGGATCGCCGGGGTTTTCACGGCGCCGGCGCTCCAGCGCCAGGACCGCCTTTGCACGTGGGACATACTGGGGATCCTTGCGGCTCAGTGCAAACTCGGCCAGCCGCAGGGGGTTGGAGCGATAGGACGAGGTCTCGCCTGAGGGGATGAGCTCGTCGGTGGTGGTCACCGGGTCATAGATGGCGGAGGCGGCGGTGAGCATCAGATTCTCAGGCAGGGCCACCTGTTCCGGCCAGTCGGCGATGTTGGGCCCAAAGACCAACTCGGTCTCAGGCTGGGGCTTTCCTACCCCGAAGTAGACACGGGCCCTGTAGGAGCTGTCGTCGTAGGTATAGGGCTCCACGGGCGGATCGGCGGGACAGTCGGGCAGCTCGTCTGCGCCGGTGAGAATTCCGCCGTTGAGGGCTGTGGCCGCAATGGAGCGGGCGTCCATCAGGCCCACGTAAGAAACCTGCCCGTCGCCGGGCTTGGCCCCCTCCCGGTTGGGGAAGTTACGAGTGGAGTGCCGGATGGAGAAACCGCCGTTGGCAGGCGTGTCGCCTGCGCCGAAGCAGGGGCCGCAGAAGCAGGTCCGAATGGAGGCGCCGGCCGACATGAGGGCGGCGATATACCCCTTCCTGGTCAGTTCCTGCATGGCGGGCATGGAGCCCGGGTAGCAGGAGAGCCAGAAGGCGTCGGACCCCAAGGTGTGGTTCCCCAAAATCTCGGCTACGCGCACCAGATTTTGATAGGTGCCGCCGGAGCAGCCTGCCACCACGCCCTGATCCACCCGGAACTGGCCGTCCACAATCTTATTGCGCAGGGGGGCGGCGTTTTTCACCCCCAGCTGCTCCGCCGTATCCAGATCCACCTGATGGAGCAGGTCCTCCATGTTGGCCTTAAACTCCCGGATGGTATAGGCGTTGGAGGGGTGGAAGGGCAGAGCAATCATGGGTTCCACCTTTCCAAGGTCGATCTCGATGAGCTCGTCATAGTAGGCCCCGTCCTCAGGAGACTGGGCCTTGAACTGATCGCCCCGGCCCAGCACCTGCATATGTTCCTTTACCGTGTCGTCGGTAGACCATACGGTGGACAGGCAGGTGGTCTCGGTGGACATACAGTCGATGCCGGAGCGGTAATCCATTGCCAGAGAGGCCACGCCAGGGCCAAAGAACTCCAGCACGGCGTTTTTCACCACGCCGTCCCGGAAGGTGGCGGCAATCAGATCCAGCGTCACATCCTGGGGACCCACACCGGGGCGCGGAGCGCCGGTCAGGTAGATGGCAATCACCCTCGGATAGGAGATGTCATAGGTCTTCTGCAGGAGCTGACGGGCCAGCTCGGGCCCCCCCTCGCCGATAGCCATAGTGCCGTAGGCTCCGTAGCGGGTATGGGAGTCGGATCCGAGGATCATGCGGCCTGGGGCGGCATAGCGCTCCCGCATGTAGGAGTGGATGACGGCCTGATGGGCCGGGACAAACTCGCCGCCGTACTTCTTGCAGGCCGAGAGTCCGAAGAGATGGTCGTCCTCGTTGATGGTACCGCCCACGGCGCACAGGGAATTGTGGCAGTTGGTCAGTACGTAGGGCAGCGGGAACTCCTTGAGCCCGGAGGCCCGGGCCGTCTGTATAATGCCTACGTAGGTGATATCGTGAGAGGTAATGGCGTCGAATTTAATCTTCAGGCTGGCCATATCGCCGCTGGTGTTGTGGGCGGCCATAATCCGGTAGGCCACGGTGCCCTTCCTCGCCTCCTCCGGGGCGGGCAGCCCGGCCGCGGGGCCGTCCTGGGCGGGAATAAAAGCGCCGTTCCTGAAGTAAACGCCGCTGCGGGTTAATTTGATCATGGAACTCTCCCTCCGGTTACTTTTCAATGATGCTTTATTATACTAAATCAAGGGGCGAAACGCAAGGGGCAGGTTTTTCACTCTCCCGTCCCGCCCCCTTCCATAAAATTTATGTCAACCTTTTTCTCCTTCTCCATTGACGCAAATTGCGGAATACGGTAGAATAAAGTCACATTTGTGTGTTGAGGAGCGCCCGACATGAAAAAGACCGTATCCTTGCTGCTGATCCTGGCTCTGCTGGCCTGTCTGCCGCCCGCTTGGGCCGCAGGTCCCGCCGGTTCCGTCACAGTCCGCTTTTATGACGAGGAGAGCGGGCAATATCAGCGTGACATCCAGACCGATGTGGTCCGTCTCACCCTGGACGGCAGCGCGCTGGACGGCCCTGTTCCCGCTATGGTGCAGTATGTAGACGGGGACGGCCGTACTCTGGTCCCGGTCCGGCTGGTCTCCGAGCATCTGGGCGCCCAAGTCATCTGGGTGGCCGGTACCCGGCAGGTTATCCTGCTGAAGGGCGCGGATACCATCGTGCTCACCCTGGGGTCCTCCAAGGCGGTATCCAACGGCCAGATTGTGGATCTGCCCGGCGGCGTCGCCGCCGGGGTGGTCAAGTACCAGGGGGTTGAAAACACAATGGTGCCGCTGCGCTTTGTCTCCGAGCAGTTGGGCGCCCAGATTCAGTGGGATCAGGACACCTTTACTGCCGCCATCACCGCCCCACGGGAGATCGTGCCGGAGCCGGATCCCTCCCCTGTACCGGAGCCCTCTCCTCTGCCCGACGTATCTCCCTCCCCCGGCGATCTGGGCCTGGTGACCAAAATTACCGCCGACGCCAATGCCCAGACGGTGGACATTCTCACCGACCACACGCCGGAATACAGGGTATTGGACCTGGGGGACCGCGTGGTGGTGGATGTATTGGGCTCGGTGCTCGCCTCCGGCTTTCCCGGTACCATCACGGTGGAAAACGATCTGATTACCACCGTGCGCTATGCCCAGCACTCTGAAGACGACCTGAGTTACGGCTATCCCCATACCGTCCGTGTGGTGCTGGACCTGCGGCACGGAGTTACGCTGAGCCACAACGTCAAGGTAGAGGCCCTCGCCTCCGGCATCCGCATCACCACCTACCTTCCCGACGAGGACCGGGACGAGATAGACTTTACCCCCTCCATCCCCATCGATCCCCACAAGTCCACTATCGTGCTGGATGCGGGACACGGCGGCTCCCGGGACGGCGCCACATATGAGGGTTACAAGGAGAAGGATATCAACCTCTCCGTGACCCGGAAGGTCCAGGCGATCCTGCTGGCTCAGGGCTACAATGTCGTCATGACCCGCTCCGACGACAGCTATATGGACCTCTATGACCGGGCCGATATCGCCAATGCCGTGGACGCCGACATCTTTGTCTCTATCCACTCCAACGCCTCCGCCACCAACAAGGACTTTCAGGGCATCTTTACCTATTATCACCCCAGCAGCAACCGGGGCGCCAGACTGGCCCAGGCCATTCAAACGCCTTTGGCGCAGATCACGGGCGGTATAGACCGCGGCATTCTCAGCAACGACTACGTGGTGCTGCGGGAAACCGATATGTGCGCGGCCCTGGTTGAGATGGGCTTTATGTCCAATCATGAGGAGCTCATGCGGCTCATTGACGACAGCTATCAGGACAAGCTGGCCCAGGGAATTGCCGAGGGTATCGTACGGTATCTCAACAGCTTGAGCTAGGACCTGATGCATCCCCGGACGGAGCAAACGCCCGGAGATATACGAAAAAGCGGCGATACACCCGTCGGTGTATCGCCGCTTTTTTGCGTTTATGTAGCTGAATTAACCCTGGGAAATCGCGCCGGCGGGGCACTGGGCGGCACAGCTGCCGCAGTCGATGCAGGTGCCGGCATCGATCACATAGTGGTCATCGCCCTGAGAAATGGCGCCCACGGGGCACTCGCTCTCACAGGCTCCGCAGCTCACGCACTCACTGCCGATAACATAAGCCAATGGAAACACCTCCAATATCAAAACTACTCGTATTGTACCACATCTTTTTAAAATTGCAATGCTAAATTCCAGCTCATCCGGGTATATTTCCATACGGCGGGAAAAAATAGGGGCAAAGGAGGGGAGGTCTATGGATCGACCGCACAGCGCCTTCCGGATGGAAGCCGCCGGGAGCCTGACCCCGGCGCTGGAGGGAGCTCCCAGGAGTAAAATCCATCCCCGCACTACCAAAGAAAAGGGGCGCAATACCGATGAAGCCCGTAAAGCGAAAAAACCGGCTGTTTTTTTGGATCAAGAGTCCGAGACGAGGTGAGCGTTTGAACGAAACCAGATTTACCGACCGGGCCCAGACCGCCCTGCGTCTGGCCCAGGAGGCCAGCGCCGAGCTGGGGCACGGTTATGTAGGCAGCGAGCACCTGCTGCTCGGCTTGGCCCGGGAGGGCAAAGGCGTTGCCGCCACTGTGCTGAAAGGCGCCGGATTGGAAGGCGACGCCATCCGCGGCGCTATCGCGCGGCTGGTAGGTGTGGGAGCCCCCGGCGGCCTCCCCTCCCAGGGTCTGACGCCCCGCTGCAAAAAAATCATTGAACTGGCCCTGAACGAGGCTGCCCGGCTGGGGCACCGGTACGTAGGCACCGAGCACCTGCTGATGGGCATCCTCCGGGAGGGAGACGGGGTGGCCGTCCGGGTACTGGCAGGGGCCGGAGCTGAACCCAGAAAGCTCTACGGCGACGTGGTTGCCGCCATGGGAGGCGAAGCGCAGCCTCCCTTCCGAATGCCGGGCGGCAGCGGCAAGCCCCGGAGCGAACGGGATTACCCCACCGGTGACAGCAAGCTGCTGGAGCAGTTCTCCCGGGATCTGACCCGGCTGGCCGCCGGAGGCATGCTGGACCCGGTGGTAGGGCGTGACAAGGAGATCGCGCGGGTCATTCAAATCCTCTCCCGGCGGCAGAAGAACAATCCCGCCCTCATCGGTGAACCCGGCGTCGGCAAAACTGCCGTGGCCGAGGGGCTGGCCCGGCGGATGGTGGCCGGCGAGGTTCCCGAGGATCTCCAGCGCAAGCGCCTGCTCTCCCTCGATCTGTCCTCCATGGTGGCGGGCACCAAGTACCGGGGCGAATTTGAAGAGCGGGTGAAAAACATCCTCTCCGAGGTCCGCCGGTCCGGCGACATCATCCTGTTTATCGATGAGCTCCACACCATCGTGGGGGCTGGAAGCGCCGAAGGCGCCATTGATGCGGCCAACATCATCAAGCCAGCCCTGGGCCGCGGGGAAATCCAGGTAGTGGGCGCCACCACCACCGACGAATACCGCAAATATATCGAAAAGGACGCTGCCCTGGAGCGGCGCTTCCAGCCTGTAATGGTGGAGGAGCCCGACGCCGGTACCGCTCTGGCCATTCTCCGTGGCCTGCGGGATCGGTACGAGGCCCACCACCGCCTGCGCATCACCGACGAGGCGCTGGAGGCCGCCGTCACCCTCTCTTCCCGCTATATCAGCGACCGGCGCCTGCCCGACAAGGCCATCGATCTGATGGATGAAGCGGCCAGCCGGGTCCGGATGGATCGGCTGGCCACCCCCCCTGACCTGCGGGAGCTGGAGGACAAGGTGGAGCGTACCCGGCAGGAGAAAGAGCTGGCCATCCGCAGCCAGGAGTTTGAAAAAGCCGCCATGCTTCGGGATGCCGAAGGTGATTTCCGGCGTGAACTGGAAAAGCAGAAGGCCGCCTTTCACTCCGGTCAAAATGCCGGTCTGGTGAGCGCGGAAGACGTCGCCGCCGTCGTCTCCAGCTGGACCGGCATTCCTGTCACCACCCTCACCGAGACGGAGAGCCAGCGGCTTTTGCGGCTGGAGGAGGAGCTCCACCGCCGGGTCGTGGGGCAGGAGGAGGCGGTCAATGCCGTGGCCCGGGCAATCCGCCGGGGCCGGGTTGGTCTCAAGGAGCCTGGCCGGCCCACGGGGAGTTTCCTCTTCCTGGGACCCACCGGCGTTGGAAAGACCGAGCTGTGCCGGGCCCTGGCCCAGGCCCTCTTCGGCAGCGAGGAGGCCCTCCTCCGCTTCGACATGTCGGAGTATATGGAAAAGCACACCGTCTCCCGCCTCATTGGCTCTCCGCCCGGCTATGTGGGCCATGAGGAGGGGGGGCAGCTCACGGAGAAAATCCGCCGGCGGCCCTATGCCGTGGTGCTCTTTGACGAGATCGAGAAAGCCCACGCCGACGTATGGGGCATTCTACTCCAGATCATGGAAGACGGCCAAGTCACCGACGCCCAGGGCCGGAAGGCCGATTTCCGCAATACAGTCATTGTCATGACCTCCAATGTGGGGGCGGCCAAAATTACCGCCAAGGGGACCAAACTCGGCTTCGCCCTTAGTGAGAAAAAGCCGGGCGAGACCCGTCCCCAGGAGGAGCTGCGCGCCGCTGTGCTGGAGGATCTGAAAAAGGTCTTCCGCCCCGAGTTCCTCAACCGTCTGGATGAAACGATTGTGTTTACTCAGTTAAGTCGGAGTGAAATCCGCGCCATCGCCCACCGGATGCTGGAGGGTGTGGCGGAGCGGATGGCCGCTCTAGGGATCTCCCTGAAGGTGACACCGGCAGCTGTAGATGCCTTGGCCGACGCCGGCTTCGACCCCGACTATGGCGCCCGTCCTCTCCGCCGGGCCATCCGAAGCCGCGTGGAGGACCGAGCCGCCGAGCTGCTTCTCTCCGGTGAGGCGGCACCCGGTTCCGCCCTGGAGGTAGACGCCGGGGCAGATGGTCTGGTACTCTCCCCCATCGTCCTGCCTGCAACTACAAAAGAAACAGGTGACTTATCATGAAAAAATTTCTCTCGTTCGCTCTGTCCGTCCTACTCCTCTCCGCGCTTTTGACCGGATGCGGAGAGGGCGGCGGAAAGGGGGATGAAACGCCCCTCGCCCCGGAGGAGCGCACCGAGCTCTACAAAAACGCCATTGAGAGCGCCCGGGATCAGGAGATGAACGAAGCCGTTCCCGTCATCACCTCAGCCGAGGATGACATGGCCGATTTTATCCTTCCCATGCTGGGTATCACTGCTGAAAACACCAGTTCCTTTGCCGTAGCGGTCTCCGCTATGAATGTCCGGGCTTACGGCATTGCCGCCGTGATGCCCGCCGCCGGTGAGGATGAGGCGGTGCTGGAGGGGCTCAACAGCTTTATCGAAAACCAGCGGCAAAGTTTTGAACAGTACTTGGCCGACCAGTACGAGGTGGCCAAGAACGCCCGGTTGGAGACCCTGGAGGACGGCACCCTCCTGTTGGTCATGAGCGAGGGCCAGGATGCCCTCTTTGATGCTATCCGGGACAGCATCGAAAAGGCGGGATAGTCTCCCTCGGGTTCACAAGATGAAAAAAGGCCCCCGGTCAAAATCGCTGACCGGGGGCTTATGTTCTTGTTCTCAAACCGCAAAGCCCAGCAGATCGCCGAAAAAAATCCACAGACCGGAGGCGGCTACGACAACATAAACCACTGTCTTGAGCTTTTCACCGTCCAGTTTATGAAAAATCCTGCCCCCCACCAGGAATCCAAGGGCCATCCCAATCACAGCGGCCGGAACCATCGGCAGGATCCCTATGTAAAACATGCCGCTGGCTGCCCGGACAATGTTGGTGTAGCCGCTGATGATGGCCAGGAACACCTGCATGGTTGCCAGATAGGCGAGATTGCTGTCGCAGACATTGAGAAGATAGACGGCCATGGGGGGGCCGCCTACATTAAAGAGGTTGTTGCCCACTCCGCTGATGGCTCCCACCAAAAGTCCGCTGGGAACGCTGCCTTTGATGTGGATTCGCTTGGACAGCAGAATAAAGTAGAGCGCCAGGGCAAACAGGAAGAGGCCCAGCCACCGCTTAAAATCGGCGGCGGCGTTGGCGGCCACAAGCCGTGTGACAAAAAAGCCGACTACCACATAGGCTGCCACCGGGATAGCCAGCTTTTTCCACTGAATATATCTGCGCTGCTGAATGGCCAGTGCCACTGAGCCCACGCAGCCCACCACCCCTGTGATCACCAGAGCGTCGGTAAAATTCATGAAGATCGGCAACAGCGCCATCAAAAGGGTGGCTAGGCCAAACCCGGACAGGCGCTGAACCAGCGCGCTGATAAAGCAGCAGATTGCCAGAAATAGGAGCATCCAGACCATATCAAATATCCCCAACCTCTCTGTATCCCATTATAGCTTGGAACTGTCGTACGGCGCGCCCAAAGGGGCGGCGGTACATTCACGTGTTTCCCGATTGCTGTCTCTCGCCCTTGACGGCCTCCCAATACCGTCTGGCGGCCTGCTCCGCCTTATTTTCCCCATACTCGTAGTAGCGAACCCCCTGCAGGGCGTCAGGCAAGTACTGCTGCTTCACCCAGTGGTTTGGGAAATTGTGCGGGTACAGGTAGCCCTGCTCCCGCTCCATCCCCGCCGAGTCGGCATGGACATTTTGCAGGTGGCGGGGGTAATCCCCCGTCCTGCCCGCCCGCACGTCGGCCTGGGCCCTGTCGATCGCCGCGCACACACTGTTGGATTTGGGCGCCGTGGCCAGCAGGATTACCGCCTGGGCCAGGGGCAGCTTGGCCTCAGGCAGGCCCAGCTGCAGGGCGTTCTCCGTGCAGGCCCGGACAATGGCCGCCGCCTGCGGGTAGGCCATGCCCACATCCTCGCTGGCCGAGCATAGTATCCGGCGGATCGCGGTAATCAAATCCCCCGCCTCCAACAGGCGGGCCAAGTAGTGCAGGGCCGCGTCCGGATCTGAGCCCCGCATGGATTTCATGAGCGCCGATGCGGTGTCGTAGTGGTCATCCCCCGCCCGGTCATAGCGCATGGCGGAGCGCTGGGCGACCGCCTGGGCGTCCGCCAGGGTAATACGGAGTTTCCCGGACTTGTCGGGCAGGGCGGCGTTCATCAGCAGCTCCACTGCGTTCATGGCCTTGCGCACATCTCCGCCGCAGGCGGAGGCGATATGCCCGGCTACGCCGTCCTCCACCTCCGGCTCCCCCTCCAGCCGCTCCCCCATCAGCCGGAAGGCCCGCGACAGGGCGGGCAGCACATCGGCGGCCTCCACAGGCTTAAATTCAAAGACAGTGGAGCGGGAGAGGACGGCATTGTACACATAGAAATAGGGATTTTCCGTTGTAGAGGCGATGAGCGTCACATCGCCCCGCTCGATGACCTCCAGGAGCGACTGCTGCTGCTTTTTATTGAAGTACTGGATCTCGTCCAGATACAACAGCACGCCGTTGGGAGCCATCAGGGTGCCCACCTCCCCGATCACGTCCTTCACGTCGGAGAGGGAGGCGGTGGTGGCGTTGAGACGTCTGAGGGTCCGGTTGGTCTGCCTGGCGATAATATTGGCCACCGTGGTTTTCCCGGTACCCGAGGGGCCGTAAAAAACCAAATTGGGGATTTGTTCGCTCTCAATAATGCGGCGCAGCAGACCGCCCTCCCCAAGGATGTGCCGCTGGCCCACCACTTCGTCCAGCGTCTCAGGCCGTATCTCGTCAGCCAGGGGCCGGTATGCCATGCTCTTTCCCTCTCTTCCCGCTCAGGCCTTCACGGCCCGCCGCTTTCACTGCTTCGGTTCAACAGCGGCTGATGCTGTAGATATTATTCTAACACATGTTCTACTTTCCTGTAAAGAGAGCATTCGTTTCCCTCCCTGGCAGTCCGGAGGCACTCTGGCCTTTGCGCGCCAAAAACAATATAAAAAATTATATATTAAAATACGCAAAACTACTTGACAACAGATTCCATTTATGAAAAGATAGCATCAGCTTATTTTTAAGGAGTCTTTATCGGAATGATTGGAATACGGATAGGAAATAAAGTGTCCCGGCGGCCGGTGATCCAGGGAGGTATGGGGGTGGGCGTCTCTCTGCACCGCTTGGCAGGGTCCGTAGCTCGTGAGGGCGGCGTCGGCGTCATCTCCACTGCCGACATTGGCTTTCAGGAGCCCGACTTCGATACGCACCCGGCAGAGGCCGATCTGCGGGCTATCCCGAAGGAGATCGCTGCCGCCCGGGCCATCGCCGGGGAGGACGGCATTCTGGGCGTCAACGTCATGGTGGTGGACCGGCACTATGAGGAGACGGTCCGCGCCTGTGTGGAGGCGGGCATCGATCTTGTCATCTCCGGCGCCGGGATGCCCATGAAACTGCCCGAGCTGGTGGCCGGTTCTCAGACGGCCATCGCGCCGGTGGTCTCCTCCGCCCGTGCCTTCCAACTCATCTTCAAAACCTGGTTCAGCCGATACCGCCGCGTCCCCGATTTGGTCATTGTAGAGGGCCCTGAGGCGGGCGGGCATCTGGGCTTTTCTTACGAGGTACTCTCCGGGGGCTCAGTAAGCCTGGAGGGAATCCTCTCCGAGGTGGTCTCCGCCGCCAGGGCGGCGGAGACTGAGCACGGCGTCTCCATTCCCGTTGTGGCGGCGGGGGGCATTTACACGGGCGAGGATGTGGCGCGCTGCCTCGCCATGGGGGCGGCAGGGGTACAGGCGGCTACCCGCTTTGTAGCCACTGAGGAGTGCGACGCCTCCGCCGCCTTCAAGGACGCCTATGTCCGCGCCAGGGCGGAGGACATCCAACTCATCAAGAGCCCCGTTGGGCTCCCCGGCCGGGCGCTGCGCAACCCGTTTATCCGCCGGGTGGAGGTCCGGCGGGAGCCCATTGTCCGCTGTACCCGGTGTCTGAAGACCTGTCATATCGCCGATGCGGACTACTGCATCACCCAGGCTCTGATCAACGCCGTCCGGGGAGACGTGGACAACGGTCTCATCTTCTGCGGCAGCAGTGCGGCCAGAATCGACCGCATCTCCACCGTGCGGGAGGTGCTGGAAGAGCTGTGTGGTGAACGATCCTGTCCGCCGCAGCCATAAAACATAAAAAGTCAGAGAGGACCGTTCTGGTCCATAAAAGGGCGCGTTGCAGATCAGATCGATCTGCAACGCGCCCTTCTCAGTCTGTTAAAAAAGTCCGGTATGGACTTTTTTAACAGACTGCGTCCCGTTGACGGAGCGGGAAAGCCCTCGCTCTGCTCTCCACAACCCTTGCTATGTAAGGGCTGCGGGGGATATCATTCCACTTGAGGCGGGCTGCCGCCCCCCTCGAGCTCCCCTGCCCTAGTCAGGAGCATGCGCTTCCATAACAGTTTTTTGACAAACTGAAAAGGCCGCGCTAAATGCTGCGCTCAAAGCCCAGATATCTTGTTCCCTGAAAGGTAAGTTTGCCCCGATCTCCCTCAGCCAGCAGGCCGTATTCATTTCGCGGAATATAGAGCTCCATTCGGTCGCCGCTCTCCACCTGAAAGGTCGCATAATAGCGGGTGCTGCTGGTTGTGTGCATCATACTGCCGTCCGTACCAGTGTGATGGCGGTGATGCGTCACGTCAGCCCTCTTGGCCACAATTTCAGCCTCCACCGTCAGGACAGGAGACTTGTTGTTCCGGTTCCATTGGGCCGCCCCGCGTACTGCTATCACAATAAACATTATGATGACCACAGCAAACACGAGGATGACCAGGATGGGGATCACATTCATGATTCCAAAGCCAAAACCCATAAAACACCTCTCTCCGGCAAACCAAAGGTAGGACGGCACTGCCGTCCTACCTTCATTATATCAGCAATTGCATCAGGCGTAAAGGGGATATTTCGCAGTAAGCGCAGCTACCTGGGCGCGGATGTCGTCGGCTTTGGTGTCAAACTCCGTGGCGGTCTGCCAGATCAGAGAACCGATGATCTTCATATCCTCTTCCCGGAAACCCCGGCTGGTGGCGGCGGGGGTGCCCACCCGGATGCCGCTGGTGACGAAGGGCTTCTCCGGGTCGTTGGGAATGGAGTTCTTGTTGACCGTGATGTTGACCTCGTCCAGCCTGTGCTCCATCTCCTTGCCGGTGATGTGGGCCTTGCGCAGATCCACCAGCATCAGGTGGTTGTCGGTGCCGCCCGAGACCAGATCGAAGCCCTCAGCCATAAGAGAGCCGGCAAGCGCGGCGGCGTTCTTGACAATCTGCTCCTGGTAGGTCTTGAATTCTGGTTTGAGCGCTTCGCCCAGCGCTACCGCCTTGGCGGCGATGATGTGCTCCAGCGGGCCGCCCTGGCTGCCGGGGAAAATCGCGGAGTCGATCTTCTTGGCCAGTTCTTCCTTGCAGAGAATCATGCCGCCCCGGGGGCCCCGCAGGGTCTTATGGGTGGTGGTGGACACCACGTCGGCGTAGGGTACCGGAGAGGGGTGGAGCCCCGCGGCCACCAGGCCGGCGATGTGAGCCATGTCCACGAAGAGATAAGCCCCCACCTCATGGGCAATCTCGGCAAAGGCCTTGAAATCAATGACGCGGGGATAGGCGCTGGCCCCGGCCAGGATCATCCTGGGCTTGTGCTTATGGGCCAGATCCCGAACCTGATCGTAGTCGATGTAGCCCTTGTCGTTGAGGCCGTAAGCCACCATATTGTAGTTCTTGCCTGAGAAGTTGACGGGGGATCCGTGGGTCAGGTGGCCGCCGTTGGAGAGGTCCATACCCAGCACGGTATCCCCATGCTCACACAGGGCCTGATAGACGGCAAAGTTGGCGTTGGCGCCCGAGTGAGGCTGTACATTGGCGTGGTCGGCCCCAAACAGCCGGCAGGCCCGCTCTCTGGCGATGTTCTCCACCACGTCCACACACTGGCACCCGCCGTAATAGCGCTTGCCGGGGTACCCCTCGGCATATTTATTGGTGAGCACCGTACCTGCCGCCGCCAGCACCGCCTCGCTGACAAAATTTTCAGACGCGATGAGTTCAATGTTCCGGCGCTGCCGGTCGTACTCCGCCCGGATGGCCTGCCCTACGTCAGGGTCGTGGGCCGTAATAAAGTCCATGATCTCGTTCACCATTTGCCCTGTTCCACCTTTCCATTTTGCGCTTTCTGCAGCATAGCGTCAGTATCTTGATTATAGCAGAATCCGCCGGCGAAATACAATTGTCACCAATTGAAAAACGCTCTCGTTTTTTGGCGCATTCTATGTTATATTGTCCAATGAGGTGATTCAGTATGAAAGACCCTGCGGCGGTGGCCGCCATCATCAGCGGTTTGAAGGCCCACTACCCCGACGCCCTGTGCTCTCTGGAGTACATCAAGGACTATGAGCTGCTCTTTTCCGTGCGGCTGGCCGCACAATGTACCGATGAGCGGGTCAACCAGGTAACGCCCGCCCTCTTTGCGCGCTATCCCACTCTGGAGAGCCTGGCTGAGGCCGACGTCCACGACATCGAGACTTATATCCACTCCACCGGCTTCTTCCGCGCCAAGGCCCGGGACATTGTGGCCGCCTCCCGGATGCTGCTGGACGAGTACGGCGGGAAGGTCCCGGACACTATGGAGGCCCTGCTGAAGCTCCCCGGCGTGGGCCGGAAGACCGCCAACCTGGTGCTGGGAGACATCTACAAGAAGCCCGGCGCCGTGGTGGCCGATACCCACTGTATCCGCATCTCCGGCCGGCTCGGACTCACGGACGGCACCAAAGATCCGGTCAAGGTAGAGCAGCAGCTCCGCCCCCAACTTCCTCCCGAGGAGTCCAACGACTTCTGCCACCGTCTGGTCCTCCACGGCAGGGCGGTCTGCATGGCGCGGAAACCCGACTGCGAGCGCTGCAATCTGCGACCCTGGTGTGATTTTTACACCGGATCCCAGCCGTAATTTGCAAAAAGGGTCTCAGCCTGCCTCTCGGGGCCCTGGGATCCTTTTTTGCCTTTTCTCCCGCATGTTTCTGTAACAAAACCGGCGCTGCGGTGTTTCACGGACAGAGAGCGGCAGGAAAGGAGCGGTACGGCATGGATACCCTGGAGTCCTTTTATCGGGCGCACTACCGGGTGGTATACCGCTACCTGCTCTCCCTGTGCGGGAATCGGTCTGTAGCAGAGGATCTCGCCTCCGAGACCTTTCTCCGGGCGATCCGGCACATCGAGCGCTATGACGGAACCTGCAAGCCCACCACCTGGCTGTGTCAGATTGGGAAAAACCTCTGGCTGAACGAGTGCAGGAGGCAGCGGCGGCTGGTCCCTCTGGAGGACGCCTTGGAGGCTGCGCTCCCCTCTCCTGAGGATGCCTTGGCCGGCCGGGAAGCCCTCCGCGCCGTCTTCGCCGCCGCCCAGACGCTGCCCACACTGCAGCGGCAGGTCTTCTTAATGCGGCTGGAGGGGCTGTCCCACCGGGAGATCGGCGCCGCCCTGGGTCGAAGCGAGACCTGGGCCCGGGTTACTTTTTTTCGCGTTAAGAGCCAGATACTGGAGCGTATGGAGGATTGGCATGGAACACTGTGATATTGTAAAGGATCTTCTTCCCCTCTGCGCCGACGGACTGGCCAGTACAGAGAGCGAGGAACTGGTCCGGCGGCACACGGAGCGCTGTCCGGAGTGCCGCGCCCTGCTGGAGCGCATGCGCGCCCCTCTGACCGGGACGCCGGAGCCGGACGGGGAGGCAGCGTGCCGAAAGGCTCTGCGGGCCCACAGGCGCAAAGAAAGCCGCACTCTGCTCCTGGCGGCTCTTCTTGCCCTGGCCTGCGGAGCCGCCCTTTGTCTCTTCCTCCTGTGGAGCCGGGGAATCTTCTGTATCATAGACCGTCAGGTTTCTCCCGACGGCCAGGTTGTAACCACTGCATACAGCCGGGACATCTCGGGGCCCTTTCCCGCCGCCGGCGGCTTCAGCGTACGCGACAGGGGGGTCTGGACTGGGACAACCATCTACCTGGACGCCTCCTTCGACGGCATGTGGTGGTCTCCCGACAGCCGCTATCTGGTGATCTCCATGGTGCGGGACGGCGGAATTTACCTGGAGATGCTGGACTATCAGAACAATGCGGGCAAAAATCTGGACGCCTATCTGGACATGGCCTTGTACGGCGATCCCCACTTCACAGGCGCTGATTTCGGGGGAGCATCCGGTTCGGGTGTTGAATACCGCTTTCTCCAGTGGAGCGAGGATGAGAGCATCATGCTGATCCATTACGATTACCAGGACCGCGCCGGCAATCCGCACACCGGCTACTTCTGGTATGACTGCGCCTCCGCCTGTGTCTCTGGTGTTATGGCACTTGATGAAGCGCAGGCGGATTGACAGCTCCGTCCTGAACGGGAAGGGGCCCACCGGCTT